>Ga0210393_10000058_pt1 | contig 134331 bp, 121 predicted proteins | sample IncBWC27OmetaG_FD_160068 | JGI IMG/M metagenome (GOLD analysis project Ga0210393, IMG submission 160068) | Forest soil microbial communities from Barre Woods Harvard Forest LTER site, Petersham, Massachusetts, United States - Inc-BW-C-27-O ... | reverse complement strand
GGCCGCCGGATTCAACCCAGGGCGCCAACTCATCGACGTGCGTGTGGGTCATGTCTCCCTGGAAGCCGTCGATCAGCAAAGCTCCCTTGTTCGGCGGCGCCGCATTCAGCGAAACGATGAAGCTCGATCGGATCCCCAGCGCCGTGGCGAGGTGCTGCACACTGTAGTAGGCATTGGTCGCCGCTTCGCCCTCCGGCGGCACGTGAACGAAGGTGTCGTCCCAGTAGGTATTGCGGGCCACCCAGATCCCAAGGATCGCCAGCACTGCCACGATGACGAGATACGTGATGCGATCGCGCGTCATAGACCCTGCGCGGCGTCAAAGGTCGGCGCAAACTCCCGGCACAGCACGGCGACCGATTCCGGGGCCGGCGCTTCCGCCGCGTACACGACGCGCTGCCATAACGCGATCAGTGCGGCAAAATATTGCACCCGCGGTTGATCCAATCGTTGTCGGACCGCGCGCAATGCCTCACCCTCGGTGAAGGACTCGCCCACGGCGACGGCGAAACGATGCACCACCCGCGACAGCGAGCCCCGATACAGCAGCGACAGGGCCTCGCGAGTGCGGCCCGCTTCCAGCAGGCCCAACGCCGCGGCGCCCACGTCGGCCGGCAGTGAGTTGGGATTGATGTCCAAATCCTGTACGCGTGAGGTGCCCTGCGCCGCTGCCACGCGAGGTGCGGACTGGCGGGACTTGAGGAGGCGATATACCCATACGGCAGCGACCGCAAAACCGATTGCCCCCGCAACCCAGATCAGCACACTCGCCGACGAGGCGAGGAATCGAAACAGACTCACGATCCAAGGAGGCGCATCTTTGGGCTGCGGTGGCTCTTGGCCGGTGACCCAATGCAAGGATCGGATGGTCTTGTCTTGGCCCAAATTAGGATCGTGCCGCAGCGTTTCCACCGCCGCCTGCACGGCCGCGGGGGTGAGGATATCGGCATCGGGATCGGCTCCCTGCGCACGAGCCGCCGTGAAGCACAACGTCGCGAGCAAACATGCCTTAGCCAGGGAATGCACGGCGAAACTCCTGCTCGATGTCCCAGGCTTCCAGTTCGACGCGTCGATTCAGATACATGCCGAATCCGGCCGCCACATAAAATGGTTCGACGAAGGCGACGGCTGCGGCGTAGCCCAGTGTCAGCGCGATGGTTTGCGGTTTCGCCACTCCGACCAGGAGCGACGTCAACGACACGTCGGCATGCTTGGGCGCGAGCCACAGCTCGAGGGACAGGACGCTCAGCACCAGTGCGAGTTCCGCCGCGGCAAATGCCTGAGTCATGGCGCGCGCAACGCCGCGATGGCGGGCGGCCAACTGGCGCACGCGGTGTGCACGCGCCGCGCCTGTCAGGCCCTCGAGCTGCCTGACGGGTTGCGTGAAGGAACGCGACGCACTCAACCGGCGCAGCGTGACGGTTCCCAGCCACTGCGCCCACCAGACGTCGCGTTGCGCTTCCCAGACGTCCGACGGCGTCGTGGCCGCGCCGAACAGCGCCCGCGACAGCACGAACAACAGCGTGCGATCCAGCCAGGGCTTCGACCACCAAATCAGCGTCGCCGGCAGCCAGGCCGCCATGTCATAGGTGGCGAAACACAGTGCAAAAAGCGGCAGTGCAACCATGAGGTAACAGGAATAGGCGGAACGAAAATTGGATTGCAGCAATCGTATGCCGAGGTCGCACCCTTCCCAGATTGCCCGCGGCCGCAGAGTCAGGGTCATCGATTCAATCTGCACGGGGCCGCCGCATGAAGAAGAGCACCACGAGGATCCAACACGCCGCGGCGCAGGCGTATTTCGCCGTGGGTATCACCCACGTGGCGGAGGACCAAAACGCCTCGAAGGCCGCGGCAATGACCAGCATCACAGCGGATCCGAACACGATGGAACTGGTGTCGCGCGCGGCGATTTGCATCGACTGCAGCCGGGCCATGCGACCGGGAAACAGGGTACTGCGGCCCACGCGCAGTCCGGCGGCGCCGCACAGCGCAATGGCCGTCAATTCGAACGCCGAATGTGTGACTATGAAGGAAAAGAAAGTGGTGCCGAAGCCGCGTGCCGTCACGTAACCCGCGATGGCGCCCATGAAAACGCCGTTCCAGAACAAGAAGAACACACTGCCCAACCCAAACAGCACGCCGGTGACGTAGCACTGGAACGCGATACCGATGTTGTTCATGATGTAAAAGCCGAACATCGACCAGTCATCGCCCGAATCGCGGGTGTGGCCGATGAACTTCGCGGCCGGTCCGTACATCTGCTCGAATTCCGCCGCGGTACGGCTGTCGACCACGGACAAGATCAGATCGGGGCGAAAGAAGGTCGCCACTCCGATCGCGATGGCCGGCAGCATCAAGAGAGCCGCTGCGGTCAAAACGTATTTCCAGTTGGCGCGCACCGTCTGGGGAAACGTTACCGCGAGAACACGCAGGACTCGTGCCAGGCCGAATTCACTACGGCGATAGACGATTTGGTGGGCGCGTGCCGTGACGATCGACAATCGCTCGATCACGTTCGCCGGGAAACCGCGCGCCTGCGCCAGCACCAGATGTTCGCAGCACATGCGATACAAATGCAAGAAGCGCCCAGGATCGAGTTGCTTCTCCTCGCGCGTGAGGAGTTTCTCCAATTCGCTCCAATTCGGGGCCTGCGCGGTTTCGAATTCCAGCGGCGTCATTCGGAGACCGTCCGGCGCCGCTGCCCATGCAGCCAGCGCGCAATGCCGACCAGGCGCGGGGTCATCGACGAGTTGGGGGGACGCAGCGGTGCAGCGCTGCCGGCCAATGCCGCGATCTCCTCCGCCCGCTCTCCTGTCAAACGATCGACGCGCCAGGCAAATGCCGAGATGGCGGCCTGTTGTCGGGGGTTCAAGGCCACCGGCGGCGGCATGGGATCGCCCTTGCCGAATGCGCCTGCGACCGCCGCCTCGTGCCGATAGGCCACCACGGTGCCGCCTGCCAAATCGCCGAGACGCCGTGCGTCGCGTCTCAGCAGCATGGTGACTATCGCAAAAGCGTACATCAGCGGCAGCATATCGACGGCCCGCATCAGATTCCGGGTCAGACAGCCGGCCGGCGTGATGGGCAGTCCGTTGGCCATCATGACCTGCACGCCCAGCATGTACTTGCCGGGAGTGGCCGCGATCGGCATCAATTCAAAGATGACGGGATACAGCCAATTGACGACGAAGAGGATGATGAACATCGCGCCGCGCCCGAAGTGTCCGGCCACGCCGAGCGCCGTCCCAAGGCTCGACAGCATGAAGAATCGGATGAAGACGTCGATCAGGAAAGCCGTGCAACGCACCGTGAATCCGGCCGGGCGAATCACAATGGCGATCCCCTCGGGCGTTTCCGCCGTCAGGATCGTATCGATCGAGGCGCTCAAGCCCGAACGACGATGGTGTCAGCTATGTAGTCGTGAACGCAGCGTTTCGCGGGTCCGAAGATGAACAGAGCGTCGATCAGGCCGTAGAACGAGCCGACGAGCGGTATGAAGGAAATACAGATATTGAGCACATTGCGCAGCCAAAATATGCGCGCGAAGCTCACGCGTGAGCCGTCCGTTCGCACATCCTTGATGCCCAGCCATTTCTTGGCGATGCTCTGCCCGTTTCGGTAGGCGAGGATGCCGTTGATAATCAGCATGATCACCATCCAGAGCAGACCGAGGTAAAACCAGCCCCCGCCGCCCGCAATCACCCCCCAGACGGCGAAGGCGTTGCGTTGCGCACCCGGGCCGGCACGGATGATCAGTGGTATCGCGTGCACGTAGGCCGGAATCATCGGGATGAAAATGATCAGGCTGTCGATGATGGAGGCGCCAAGGCGCGATCCCCGACTTGCTTTGATGTCATCGCCGGGGACGACGTCCGCAACTTCGCTCTTGGGAGGGGCGTAATTATTGGCAGGCGTAACCATTGGTGCTCCTTGCAACGCGGTGTACCCAATTGTGCCTCACGGCGGCCCGGAATGAAAACGGAACGCGCAATCCGTGACGCATTCGTGACGCCGGGTGCCACCCGGGGGATTTCGAGGTTCAAATCCGTTCAGCGCGCCGCCAATTGACTGAATGGTCTTTGAACACCTCCGAAACAAATCGACTTGAACCCTTCACCACGGATAGAACTTGCCGTTTACCGGGAATCGGCTGACTGAAATCCGCGGACTCTGAATTCGGATCTCGAGCCGCTAAGAAGCTAAGAAATTGCCGCGTGTTTGTCGCGCAGCTCGCGGCGGATGATCTTCCCGGTTGCGGTCATGGGCAGGGACGGAACGAATTCAATTCGCCGTGGATACTCGTGTGCCGACAGGCGGGATTTCACATGGTTCTGCAATTCGCTCACGAGCGTCTCATTTGCGTCGATGCCATCGTGCAATACGATGAAGGCCTTGACGATTTCCGTTCGCATCGGATCCGGCACGCCGATAACCGCCGCCAGCCGCACGGCATGATGGCCGAGCAGGCAATCCTCCACCTCTGCCGGCCCGATGCGGTAGCCGCCGCTCGTAATGACATCATCGTCGCGACCGATGAATCGAATGTAGCCCTCCGCGTCGCTCTCTCCCAGATCTCCGGTCAGCAGCCAGTCGCCCACGTACTTGGCTGCGGTGGCGACTTCGTTGTTCCAGTACCCGAGAAACATGACCGGGTCAGGGCGTTCGACGGCGATATGGCCGGTCACGCCTGAAGGCACGATGCGGCCGGCGGCATCGACGATGGCGACGCGATGGCCGGGAACCGCCTTGCCAATTCGTCCCGGACGCGCGGCCATCATTCGCCCGCATGAAGAGATGACCATGTTGCATTCCGTCTGACCATAGAACTCATTGATGGTCAGCCCGAACGTCTCGCGCCCCCAATGGAGCAACTCGCGGCCGAGGGACTCTCCGCCGCTGGCAATGCTTCGCATATCGAGGCGCCAGCGCGCCCGAGGGTTGTCTACGGAACGCATCATCTTCAACGCCGTCGGCGGCAGAAAGGCGTTGCGCACGCCGCAATCGTCGATCAATTGGAATGCTGCCTCTGGGTCAAATTTTGCGAATCGATGTGAGACGACGGTGAGACCGTGATGCCACGCCGGCATCAGTACATCGTACAGACCCCCGATCCAAGCCCAGTCCGCCGGGGTCCAAAAGCGATCGCCGCTCTGCGGCGCAAAATCATGCGAAAGCGCAACGCCCGGCAGATGACCCAACAGGACTCGGTGTGCGTGCAGGGCACCCTTCGGGGAGCCGGTCGTGCCGGAGGTGTAAATGATCAGCGCGGGATCGTCGGCGGTCGTCTCGACCGGCTGGAAATCGACACTCTGGCGAGACAGGCCTTCGTGAAAGTCAACCGTGTCGGCGCATACGCCATCGACGGTGTAGATTATTTTCAGTGCAGGCAGCCGATCGCGTATGGCCCGAAGCTTCACCGCTCCTGCACGGTCCGTTACCACGGCTCTGGCGCCGCTGTCCGCGAGTCGATACTCGAGGGCCTCGATTCCGAACAAGCTAAAAAGCGGTACGGCGATTGCGCCCATTTTGTAAATCGCCACATGGGCGATCGCGGTCTCGGGCATCTGCGGCAGCAGAACCGCAATGCGATCACCCCGTGTCAAGCCCGCACTCAGCATCAAGTTCGCCGCTTCGTTGGACAGCCGGCGGATTTCGACGAAGGTGTACTCGACGTTCTCGCCGACCGGCGGCTTATGTATCAGTGCGATGCGGGCGGGTTCATGGGACCATTTATCGCATACGTCTACGCCAATGTTATAGCGAACAGGCAGGTTCCAGCTGAAGGCGGCGACGATCCGCTCGAGGTCCTGCACATCGTGTGCCCTCATTCGGTCGCGCATGCAAAGTTCGCGGCGTCGGTGACCGCGCCGGAACCCTTGTACTTCGCGACCTGCGGGAATGCACACAGGGGGCGGGTCATTGCCACGCCCTTCTCCTTATCGTCGGAGACGAATTTTGTGGCCACGATCCGCGTCGGCGGCACGCCCTTCTCCACCCACTGCTCGAGCGCGGCCACCATGTCGTGCTCGGGGTCCCCCACACCGCCCGCCTGGCCAAACTGATTGGGGCCCGGACCGCCGCCGCAGTGGCCGACGCCCGGCGCCAGGAACAGCCGATAAAAATCTTGGGTGCTCGCGAGCGCTGCTGCGCCGGCCTTTTTCCCCTGGGCCGCCACGACGGCCTGATAAAAGTTCACTGAGCTCAAGGGAGTGACGATGGAATCCACCATGCCGGCGTATTGAATCAACTTGCCGTGGTGCGCCTTGAATCCCGCGAAATGCACGTCATCGGCATTCATGATGGGGCCGATGACCCTCTCGGCATCGGCCCGTCCCTTCTCGAGGTCAAAGCCATGGAAGCTCCAATTCCGGTCCTGGTAGACGAAATTTCTGAAGAAATTGCCGCCGTACATGCTCATCTGGGCCTCGGTCTCCGCCGCTTCAAAATTGACGCTGCTGATCGTATCGCTCCAGCCGGGGTTCTCGCTACCATAGGCCTGGCCCGCGTACGTCTGCCGCCCGGAGCGATCCTTGGGTCCTTGATGGATGGACTCATAGGTTCGCAGCTTGGCGGGCGTAAGGCCGAGCGAAGCCGGTGCCACCTCGCATCGCAGCGGATCGTTGACAAACCCCGACTTGACGCCGCCCATGGTGTCGCACGCCGCAGAGATCGCCGTGCCGATCTTGGCCAGATCGTCCGGCGAGAGATAGCTCTCCCGATTCGCCAAGTTCAAGCTTTCGGTCCAGACGAAACTGGCAAACAGCTCCGTCCACTGGTTCGCGACGGCGCCGCCGACAATGCCATCGAAGTCCTCAGGATAGCGCTGCGCCTCCATGAAGGCTTCCTGGCCGCCTTTCGAGCATCCCACGAAATACGAATGTGCCGGCGCGCGACCATAGAACGCGGCCGTGATGGCCTTTGCCGTCACCGCAGTGAGGTGGACGGCGCGATGACCATGGTCGATGATCTTTTCCGGATGACCGAACGCCCAATCGGCACTCGTGGGGCCAATGGCCGGGGCGTCGTGACCATCGTCGGTCGAAGCCACCACGGAACCGCCCATGAGAGGATTGAGCATGGAGTCATACCGAATCGACCCCGCGAAGCCGCCGTTGCCGACCGATTCGTATCGACCGGTCCAACCGGAGAGCGGCAGCCACACCTCGAACTTGATATTCGAATCCTGCGTCGGCCGGATCTCGCCGGCCACCCGGCAAAAGGCGGCGGGAATGGGCTTGGGCCGCATGGATGCGCGGGCCCAAGACGGAACGGGTGGCGTGAACGCGCCGGCCGCGACGGACTGGGCCAGAGTGATGGTCGTGTTCGGCAACGCCACATGCGCCAGGTCCTCGCAACTGGCGGCGGCGGCAGGCAGCGTGCCGCACGCCAGCGCAGCGACCGGAATCCACGGCAGCAGAAATTTCAGATTGGAACCGGTCATTTTACCTTCCCCATTTCATGACAAATAATCAGCACTGCCCAGTCCATGAGAATCTGTCCGGCGAATCGCCGGCTCACTAATGCCTCGATGTGAGGGTGATGCCGATGGTGCGCGGCCGGAATGTGCGGTCCACGTAAATCGTATCGATGTTGGATCCGGTCTGGTTGCGGCTCAGTATGGGATGAGAATCGAATACATTCTTGACGAACAGGGAAAGATCGACGCCGTTGGCGAATCGCGTACCGAGCCTTAGTGAAAGTAGATTCGTCTGCGGCAAGGGGAGCAACCCCGGCGCGAAGGTCTCATTGGTGGGATCTTCGGCCGGTGTCGGGGTCGTCTGTCGGCTCGCGAATTGATCGTCGGCGCGCACGTAGCCGTTGCGCCCCCAGGCGACGAAGTCATATTGCGCATTGACGGCAGCCGTCCAGGGATTGACGCCCAACGATTCACCGGCGCGCACCAGCACCGGGCGAATTCCTGTCACCGGATCCGGCGGCGACAGTATCGATTGATCGAAGACGGCATGGTTGTAACCCACGGCCAGGCCGGTGGTCAGGTGACTGGTGGCGAGGAACTCGGTCTGGAAATCGAGGCCACGGCTCGTGGCCTTGCCCAGGTTGGCCACGAAATCCAAGCCGCAGCCGGTCCCGAGAATGACCTGCTGTTGAATGCCGGTCCACTTGATATCGAAGAGGCTGGACTCCAACCGGAGGCGCCCGTCGAGCAGGCGGTTCTTGGACCCCACCTCGTAGCTCCATACCGAATCGGATTTATAGGAATCCGGTGCGGACGTATAGCCGAGCTCGGCGAGATCCGCATCGCAGCGCGCCGGGATCGCCGGATTGGCCCCGCCGCTGCGAAACCCCTTGGATGCCGTGGCGTAGAACAGGTTTTGGGGATCCAACTGGTAGGAAATGCCGTACTTCGGTATCACCGGTTTATCCGACTCATTGCCGTTCACCACGGACAGACCGCCGTTGAACGGACCGTTGCTCACGTTCGTGAAGCTGAACGTCGAGCGCTGCACTCGAAGGCCGGCCGTCAAGGTCAGGCCGCCAATGACCTTCAAGCTGGCCTCGCCGAAGCCGGCGATCTGCTGGTCGGTGGAATTGATGAACGACGTATAGCTGTACTTGCCTTGGTAGAGACCCATCCCGAAGGCTTGCTGGGTCGATTCACCCAGCGCGTCCTCGACCAGGCCGTTGAAAGCCGCCGGCGTGTCTGGCACATATTGGTTCGACGACTGATTCTCATGCTGGAAGAACACACCGGCCACCCACGTGAAGCGCGAGTCGAGATTGTTCGACTGAATGCGGATCTCTTCGGTGAAGGCTCTTTGCGCGGTAACGAATAGATCCTGATCCGTATAATTCGGATCCCCCGGAACGGGTTGCGCGGGGCTGGTGGCGATCCCCAAATCGTTGGGGATCAATGACGAGAGGTCGCGGTTATTTTGATCGTCCTGCTCGTAATACGAGGTGTTGGATGTGATGGTGAAAGCGTCGGCCTGGTAATTGATGTTGATCGCCGGAAGATAGCTGGTCCCTTGGAAGGGCGCCGTGACCGGCGCGCCGTTGTTGAACTGTCCCTTACTGGGGTTCGACAGGTACTCCCAGTAGGTTTGCGAATCATTGATATAGATATACTGGTAGTAGAACGACGGGGTGATCATCAGGTGATCGACGGGCTGAAAAGCGAACGCCACGCGGGCGTTGTAGGAGTTCTGCCAGTCGTCATCCTTCGCGATCAAGCCGCCCGTATACCGATCGACACGGTCGGTATAGCCGCCGTCACGCCGGTACCAGGCGCTGGCGCGAAATCCAAGTTCGTTTTCGACGATGGGACCGCCGACAGCCACACCGGCCTCGTAGCTTGGGTCGCCATGCTCGGTAAACCCGAGCTCGGCGCGGGTGTAGTCGGTGTACTCGGTGAGGCTGGGTTGCGGTGTGATGAATCTGACCGTCCCGCCCTCGGATCCTGCGCCGAATAGAGTTCCCTGCGGCCCGCGCAGAATCTCCACCCGCTCCAGATCGAAGACGTTCGGGAATACGGTGGTGCTGGAGAAGCCGATCACGCGGGACTGAACCGGGGTATCGTCGATGTAGACGCCGGTCGTCGATGCTCCACTTTGGGAGCTGATTCCCCGAATGGCGATATCGGTGCTGCCGCTGTTTCCTCGGGTGAAGGTCACGCCGGGGGTGATCAGGGCGATGTCGTCGATTTGCTTGACACCCTCCGCGTCAAGCGTTTTTTGAGAGAATGCGCTGGCGCTGATCGGCACGGTGCTGAGGAGTCTGGCTTGCCGGGTCGCAGTGACCACAATCTCATCGAGTTTGAGATCTTGCTCGGCTTTCGCGGATGACGACTGATTGGACGAATTTTCAGCCGAATCCTCACTCGCGCCGGAAGCGCTGAGACGGTCAGCTGTCGAAAGTCCAACGATGCAAAGAACAACGGCGGCGGTCACGACACTCGGACGCATGAGATTCCCCCTGCCTCTTGCGAAGGCCTTGTATGGCCGTCGTCTGACATTGCGACGGTCTCATGCTAAGAAGAGCGTCCGGTGATCGATCGGTTACCTCTGCGTGTAATTTTTTTCAAAGGCGAGTTTGGATTCCGTTGCAGCAACTGTTTCGTTTACCGCATCGCGCGCTTCGTGTCGTTCGCTAGTCACGGGTGCTACGTGTTGGCGCCCCAGGGTCAACAGCGCGACGAGACTGACGAGTGCCGCCGTGCTCAAGTAGAAGCCCACCCACGGCAGGCCGCCGTGGATCGCCAACCATTGAGCAACGATGGGCGCGATGCCGCCACCCAGAATGCCGCCGACGGTGAATGCGACTGATACGCCCGTATATCGCACGCGAGCCGGAAATAGGCTGGGCATCCAGGCTCCCAGTGGACCGTAGACGAGGCCCATGACGAACAATGCGAGAGAGAGAAATAGCCAAATTGCCGCCAGGGACCCGCTCGACAACAGCGGTGCGAGCAGTAGACCCGTTGGAATGGCGACGCTGCAGCCGATCATCAAAACGCGGCGCGGATCGTTCCGGTCCGACCAATAGCCGGAGCAAAGGATCCCCGCGGCGAGAAAAGGAATTGCGGCCAGCAATACAGCCAGAAAACCCCGGCGGTCATATCCCAGCGCCGTCGTTGCGTACCCCAAAGCGAACGTCGTCGTGAGATAGAAGATCGCGAATGCGGCCACCACCGCGAATGTCCCAGCGAGGGTCTGCCGTGGAAATTCTCTCAGCAGCGTCACCGCCGGAACGCGCGGCGGCGGTGCCTCGGCCAAAGCCGCAGCAAAAACCGGCGTCTCGGTCAATCGTATCCTGACCCAGAGCCCCAACCCAACCAGCACGGCGCTCGCCAAGAAAGGTATGCGCCAACCCCAGGCTAAGAATTGCGCGGGGGTCAGCATCAGGCCAAGCAATAGAAAGAATCCATTCGCCGCAAGAAAGCCGACCGGCGCACCCAGCTGTGGGAACATGCCGAATCGGCCCCGAAAAGCCGGTGGCGCGTTTTCGATTGCAAGCAGCGCAGCGCCTCCCCATTCTCCGCCCAATCCCAGACCCTGACCGAATCGCAGGAAACATAGCAGCACAGGCGCGGGCCAGCCGATGTCGGAGTAAGTGGGGACGACGCCGATCGCCATGGTTGAGATGCCCATGAGCAGAAGGGAAGCAATCAAAGTCGATTTTCGCCCTACCCGATCCCCGAAATGGCCGAAGGCGAGCGCTCCAATCGGCCGCGCCAGAAAGGCGACGCCGAAGGACGCATAAGCTGCGAGCAACTGGGCGGATGGAGGAGCCGCGGCAAAAAACAGCTTGCCGAAAACCAGGGACGCGGCCGTACCGTAGATGAAAAAATCATAGAATTCGATGGCCGTGCCCGCGAGACTGGCGGCAAGGATGCGTGGCGTCGATCCAAACTGTATGTTTTCTGACATTGATCCTACCAGTTGCTAAAGCTTCGATGTGATGGTGATGCCGATGGTGCGCGGCCGGAGAGTGCGGTCCGTATAGATGAGATCAAGATTGGATCCGATTTGGTTGCGGCTCAGAATGGGATGAGCATCGAAGACATTCTTGACGAACAGGGAAAGATCGACGCCGTTGGCAAATCGCGTACCGAGCCTGAGTGAAAGTAGGTTCGTCTGCGGCATAGGGACCAACCCCGGCGCATAGGTCTCATTGCCGGGATCTTCGGCCGGCGTCGGGGTCGTCTGTCGGCTCGCGAATTGATCGTCCGCGCGCACGTAGCTGCTGCGCCCCCAGGCGAAGAAGGCATATTGCGCATTGATGGCAACCGTCCAGGGATTGACGCCCAACGAATCACCGGCGCGCACCAGCACCGGGCGAATTCCCGTCACCGGATCCGGCGGCGACAGTATCGATTGATCATAGACGGCATGGTTGTATCCCAGGGCCACGCCGGTGGTCAGGTGATTGGTGGCGAGGAGCTGGCCCTGGAAGTCGAACCCACGGCTCGTGGCCTTGCCCAGGTTGGCCACGAAATTCAAACCGCAGCCGGTGCCGAGAATGACCTGCTGTTGAATGCCGCTCCACTTGATATCGAAGAGGCTGGACTCCAACCGGAGGCGCCCGTCGAGCAGACGGTTCTTGGACCCCACCTCATAGCTCCACACCGAATCGGATTTATAGGAATCCGGCGCGGAGGCGTAGCCCAGCTCGGTGAGATCCGCATCGCAGCGAGACGGGATCGCCGCATTGGCCCCGCCGGTACGAAACCCCTTGGATGCCGTGGCGTACAGTAAGTTGGCGGGATCTATCTGGTAGGAAACGCCGTACTTCGGTATCACGGGTGTATCCGACTCATTGCCGTTCACCACGGAGAGGCCGCCATTGAACGGACCGTTGCTCACGTTGGTAAAACTGAACGTCGAGCGCTCCACTCGAAGGCCGGCCGTCAAGGTCAGACCGCCAATGACTTTCAAGCTGGCCTCGCCGAAGCCGGCGATCTGCTGGTCGATGGAATTGATGAAAGACGTATAGCTGTACCTGCCTTGGTAGAGGCCCATCCCAAAGACCTGCTGGGTCGATTCGCCCAGCGCGGCTTCGACCAGCCCGTTGAAAGCCGCCGGCGTGTCGGGCACAAACTGGTCCGACGACTGGTGCTCATGCTGGAAGAACACGCCGCCCAACCACGTGAAGCGCGAGTCGCTGTTCGACTGAATACGGACCTCTTCGGTGAAGGCTCTCTGAGCGGTAATGAATAGATCTTGATCCGCATAATCAGGATCCCCCGGAACGGGGTGCGTGGGGCTGAGCATCACTCCCAAGTCATTGGGTATCAATGCCGAGAGGTCGCGGTTATTTTGATTGTCCTGCTCATAATATGAAGTGTTGGACGTGACGGTGAAAAAGTCAGTCTGGTAGTTGACGTTGATCGCCGGAAGATAGCTGGTCGCGTGGAAGGGTGCCGTGACGGGCGCGCCGTTGTTGAACTGTCCCTTACCCGGGTTCGACAGGTACTCCCAGTAGGTCTGCGAATCATTGATATAGATGTACTGGTAGTAGAACGACGGGGTGATCATCAGGTGATCGACGGGCTGGATGGCGAAGGCCAAGCGTGCATTGTAGGAGTTCTGCCAATCATCATCCTTCGCGATCAAGTCGCCGCCAAACCGATCGACACGGTCGGTATAGCCGCCGTCACGCCGATACCAGGCGCTGGCGCGAAATCCAATTTCGTTTTCGACGATGGGGCCGCCAATCGCAGCACCCGCCTCAAAGCTCGGGTCGCCATACTCGGTGAATCCCAGTTCACCCCGGGTGTAGTCGGTGTAGTCGGTCAGGCTGGGTTGCGGTGTGATGAATCTGACGGTTCCACCCTCGGATCCTGCGCCAAATAAAGTTCCCTGCGGACCGCGAAGAATCTCCACCCGCTCCAGATCGAAGACGTTCGGGAATACGGTGGTGCTGGAGAAGCCGATCACGCGCGACTGAACCGGGGTATCGTCAATATAGACGCCGGTCGTCGATGATCCGCTATCGGAGCTGATTCCTCGGATGGCGATATTGGTACTGCCGCTGTTTCCTCGGATGAAGGTCACGCCGGGGGTGATCAGGGCGATGTCGTCGATTTGCTTGACGCCCTCAGCGTCAAGAGTTTTTTGGGAGAATGCGCTGGCGCTGATCGGCACGGTACTGAGGAGCCTGGCTTGCCGGGTCGCAGTGACCACAATCTCATCGAGTTTGGAATCTTGCTCCGAAGCGCCTGAATCGTTTGCCTTGTCGGAACTGTCGGATCTCAACGATGCCGATTGATCGGCGGAAATTTGCGCCAAACGAAGCCGGCCCCAAAAACTTCTCTTCCCTTCAGGCGGCGTTGCTTCGGCCGTTGCGGCGGCGCTTGCCTCGGGCGTGGCCGGCGCTGCAGACTTCGTCACATCGGCACGCGTTCCCACCGGCACGATCGTGACCGTCTTTTCATCCAAGTATTTGAAGGTGAATCCGGTTCCGTTGAGCAGCCCTTTCAGCGCTTCCTCCTGGGTAAATTCCCCGCTTGCGCCCTTGGTGCGTAGACCGTTGATCTGCTCAGACACATAGACGAGCTGGAAATTGCGTTCCTTGGCGAGCGCTTGCAGGGCATCGCCCAGACCTTCGGCAGGAATGTTGGTCAGCTTCTTGATGGGGGTGTGTACATCGTCAGCTACGGAAGGTCCGGCGAGGCAAAGCCCGACGGCGGCTGACACGACGCCAAGACACATGAGACTTCCCCTGCGTCCTATCAGGCCTCGTGTGGCCGTAGACTGATATTGCGACGGTCTCATGCCGGAGATGAGCCTCGGGGAATCGATCGGTGGCTTCTTTATGAAGTATTTTTCTCAATGCGAATTTGGAACTCCGTTTCAATGATGCGCAACTCGGGGCGTGCCCGCAGAAATCGGATCAGCGATGCCGGATCCGTCGAAGAAAATACCCCGCTGACATGGAATGTCTCCAGCCCACGGTCTCCCACTATCAACTGTCGATCGTTGTATCGGTTGAACTCGTCTGCGACGTCGGCCAAGGAGGCGGACTCAAACACCAGCCGCCGCTGAGTCCAAGCGGTCGCGCTGGCGATGTTGGGGTGCTCCGCGATTTGAATCACTTTGGGTGTGACCGTGAGCTGTTCGCCGGCAGCAACCATGATGTTGCCGACTTGCCCCGGGGCGATCGTCGGAAATTCCAAATTGGACTGACGCGGTTCATCGATGGCAGTGGTTTGAACGCCGCGGTCCGGCGGCACAATAGAGTGATCGGTAAGGATTGCCACTCGGCCTTCGACGACGGTAACGACGGTGTCGTCGCGCTTTTGGTAGACGTCGAACTCCGTGCCGACGGCGCGCACGAAGGTGCCACCGATTTTCACGATGAATGGCCGCGCGGTGTCCTTGGCGACGTGGAATAGCGCCTGGCCTTGCAGAAGCTCAACGTGACGCCCTTGCTTGCTGTAATGCACGACCATCTTCGACCGCGAATTGAGTTCGACGGTCGATCCGTCCATGAGGACGAGGGAGCGCTGTTCGCCGATCGCCGTGGCGTAGGTCGGCGCCCGCACAGTCTGCAGGTACAGCATGAGGGCGGCCGTGACCAAGACGATCGAAGCGGCGATCGCCGCGAATTGCCGGCGGCGAAACCGCCGATGCTCAGCGTGCGTGGGCGCGGTGCGCGCGACGACATCCTGCGTCGAGGGGTCGCTGCCGTTGCGAGAACTGGACAATTCGACCACGTTGTCGCGATCCAAAGCCGCTTGGGCGATGAGTGTGTCGCGGTCAAACTTGCCCTCGGGATCGAGCATGGGCCCTTCGTTCCAGATTGCCGCGAGCTCCAGATACGCGCTCAGGTGCTCCGGTGATTTGCGCAGCCAGCAGTCGAAGTCATGACGCGTGGCGTCATCGAGATCGCCGGCGCGACACTCGATGAACCATTCACAGGCCTCTTCGTAAATCTGGGTGTTGAGCTTCAGCCGTTGTTCCATGATTGTTCAGACCTGTTGCAGACGAAGCCGCAAATGAAGCAAGGCTTTCATCAGGTATTTCTTGACCATTGGGCGAGAAGTCTCCAGGCAGGCGGCAATTTCGTCGAATGACAAGCCGTCGCGTCTATGCAGGATGAAGGTTGCGCGCGCTTTTGGCGAGAGCTCCTCGAGCGCACATTGCAGCCGCTCGAGGCTCTGTTGCGCCTCCAATGCCAACGCGGGGTCGGCATCCTGGGTGGTGGCCGGTTCGTTCAGCAATTGCGTGAGTGCGACTGCGGACGGCGTGGCCGACTGGCGCATGGTGTGCTGCTGTACGACATGTTGCGCGACGGTGAAAAGATAGGCCTCGGGCGAGCGGATGGAATCGATGTTAGAGACGCGCAGCATGCGCAGGTACACCTCTTGCAAGATATCCGAGACGTCGGCCCGATTGCGCGCCCGGGCGAACACAAAACGCCGCAATTGCGTTCCATGGCTTGCTACGAGGCCCGTGACCAATTCTTGCGCATCGTGTGCCGCAGCCAATAGGAGCTCCCCCGATTTTTCTAGTCCTACTAGGTGTAAGAGCGATTCGACCTAAATGAGTTACCCCCCAGGGTAAAAATCAATTGCGTGCTGCGTTGCATCATGAGAGGGGGCTGAAACAACTTCGGGAGACGAGCGTCCAAGACCCGTGGTTGAGCGTAACAAAACGTGCCACCTAAGACGAGAGGGCCTCCTTGGACTTCCGGTGTCGCTGCCCTACCCGACCACCAGGATTTGAGGCAGTCGACCGATGATGCGTGATGCGTTAGCATCTGATGCATGAGAACGACGCTCGATATTGCTGACGATGTGCTGCAGGCCGCCAAAGAGCGGGCTCAGCGGGAACGCAAGACCGTCGGCGAGATGATCTCCGAGCTGGCTCGGCGCGCGCTGACGACTCCGCAAGAGCCGCTGTCCGTGAAGGAACCCAAGGCGGTTTACGGACTCAAGCCGTTCGCGCGGCGGGGCGGTATCGTCACCAATGAGTTGATCGGCAAGCTTCGTGACGAAGATGCGTACTAGCGGCGCTCGCCCAGGCCCGTCGCGTGCGCGTCATGACGCCGCATGTGTGCTCGAGATCTGCGGACTTTAGCCAGTGCGCGCACTGTTGGATGTCAACGTGCTGATCGCGTTGCTGGACTCCGATCATGCATCCCACGATTCGGCGATCGATTGGTTCTCGACGCATGCGCGCGACGGTTGGGCATCATGTCCCATCACGCAAAACGGTTGTATCCGTGTCATGTCGAATCCGGGCTACCCAAACCCGTTACCGGTTCAAGCTGTCATTGAGCGTCTAGCCGAGGCCTGCCGGCACGATATCCATGAATTCTGGCAGGATGAAGTCAGCCTGTTGGATTCGGAGGTCGTCGACTCGACCCGAATTCATGGACCGCGGCAACTGACCGACATATACCTGCTTGCCCTCGCGGCTCAGCATGAAGGACGGCTCGTTACTTTCGCCGCCGGTATTCCGCTCGCCGCGGTCAGGAAGGCTTCGAAACAGAATCTGCTGATCCTATGAGCACGTCTATCGTGCCGCCATTGGTCACTGTCACCACCTCGTAGGCCGCCATGGCGGGTCGCGTCGCCAGCCCGCTTAGCGGCCTATGTCCCACCCAGCACCCAGGGGCGAGCCCCTGAATATCTTTGCATTGCCTCTTTAGCTCGAGCCCACCGCAGCGCGCTACAATCACGCAATAAATACGTCGTTTCGTCATTCTGCGCATGCAGAGTTCATCGAAGCGGCAGCATGGTACGAAAGTGAACGGCTCTGATGTCCTCCGAGGAGAAGGCAATGCTTGGCATCCCCCTTCGTCACCTGGTAAAGCATCCAATTCACGGCCTGATCGATATGGCTTCTGATCCCATTCAAGTTCTGATGACGATGCAGGACTCCTACATCGAGCGGCGAGAGCGGAGCAGGCCGCGTTGCCAATACGAGTCCGACGAGAACTGGGAACGGCATATGCACGAGAGGCTTTCCGTAGCCTGGCCGTGCGAATCGTGCGCTGAATTCTGGGATCTCTGGCCCGTGGTGATGAAACAGCTGGCCCAGAACGGCATCGATGCGGGGCCCGAGACGTTCAAGTGGTGGAACGACGGTGACGCGGGCCTGGTGCGTGCCATTTGGTGCCTTATCCGACATCTCAAGCCAAAGCGGATTGTCGAAACAGGTGTAGGCCATGGTGTTTCGTCGCGATTCATTCTTGAAGCGCTCAAGATCAATGGTGACGGACATTTGTGGAGCATTGATCTGCCTCCCTTGGAGAGAAGCTGGCACCAGGAAATCGGCGTAGCGGTCGGCAAAGGTCACACTGATCGATGGACCTTCATCCGCGGCTCGAGCCGGCGCAAGCTCCCAAAACTGCTGTCCGATCTTGGACAGATCGACCTGTTCATCCACGATAGCCTGCACAGCGAACACAACGTGCGGTTTGAGCTGGATCATGTCAAGCGTTGTCTGGCACGTAACGGAGTCATCGTCGTCGATGACGTAGATGCCAATGGGGGCTTTCAGTCCTTCATCGAAGAGTTCTCGATCGACCAAGCCATCGTTGGCGATGCGGAACCCTTGCGTCCGGATACGAGGCGCCTCAACAACAAGGGCCAGTTTGGCATCATTCTCAATGCTCACGTGAAAGCGTAAACCGTTGGGAGCGTGACCGGCCAGGACCTTCACGTTAGCTATTTCGGCTTGATCACTACGGGGCCAAAGGTTGAAAGAGTACGGTCGATGCTGAGGAGTCGAAATCCGGCATGCCGCGCTTGCGCATAAAGAAGTCGATCGAACGGATCGCGGTGGCTCTGACGCAATTCGCACCGGAGGCCGGATTGCCCCGCGTTGTAGCTAATCTGTAAAGGATGTGCCCGGTACAGACCATTCCAGGTACGACCACAATATCTCGAAATCGCTAGAAAGTATCCAATGAGTTTCCGGGGAGTTTCGGCGGTTACACATTCATCTCGGGTCATCGAAAGGCTACAAGGAAGGACGACTCGAAACAGCGGGAGTTGAGCTGCGGAGGAGCATCCTTGAATCTAAAAGGCGACATAATCAAACGATTGCCGCCAGTTCGATACGCGTCGCAACACGCTTAACCACCGTGTGTTTGCCGTGTCCGGAGTTAGAAACCTTGCTGGTTGTCACAAGGCATTGACTCTCAAGAAGTGCAACGTCCCGTCGCACTGCCGAGGGATCACGTGCGAGGGCCAGTGCCAACGCGCTCAAAGTCACAGGCTCGACGGAGATTTCCCGCAACAATCGCACCCGAGCCGGCGTTATCACTTCCAAAAAATCCGCGGGGTCTTCAAAAGAGACATGAAAGCCGGGCTCGACCGCTCTACCACGGTCCAGCTTGCGCGCATTGTCCTTCATTCGGGAAAAAAAGCTGTCCATCGACTCGACGCCGACCCGAATGGACGGTGCTCGCTTAGCACGTACCCGTCTCAAGATACTGGCGGACTTGCGCTTCAAACTGACTTTCGAGCTTTTCATAGGATTCGAACTCCACACAATCCACACGTCCAAAATAGTGCCGGTGATGCTTTCCGTGAGCGTTGTCGTAGCCCACGATTCGTCCATTGTCTAACGAACTCGACAAATCGATGAGCGAGAGCGAATACCGAAGCAAACTCCCCGCACGCGAGTAATCGACTTGAATTCGGACAATCAGGCCCCGTTTGCGTCCTTTGGGGTAGAACACGTCACGAACTGATCGCGACGGATCGACGGCGTCACGATCGGATTTCCTCGCCATATGGAATTATAGCAGAAGGATGTCATAAGTCCTACCTGGAGAATCACGCGTATTTGACCACTTAGTACCTTTTCCTGCCGAGAAGTGCGCAAAAATGAAGGTCAAGTCCGAAACCCGGTCCAGCCAACTGTGCGAACCCAACGCCGAAAGCCACTCCGGCCCTTTGCAGGTCGATCCATCCCGCGTTAAAGCCCGTTGACAATATTTCTGGTGCGCCTATAATTTCAGTTATTTTAGAAATACCGGAAAGTAAATGCAACTCACACCGGTTATGCAGCGTTATGTCATCCATTGGGGAGAAATGGGTACCCGTTGGGGCATCAATCGCTCCCAGGCCCAGATTCAGGCCCTACTATACCTATCCCCGGACCCTTTGCACGCAGACGAGATTGTCGAAACCCTCGGAATCGCACGATCCAACGTCAGCGTCGGATTGAAGGATTTGGTGAGTTGGAAGTTGGTGAGCGTCACTCAGAAATTGGGTGATCGGCGCGACTTTTTTGTGGCCCAGAAGGATCCCTGGGAGGTCGTGCGTTTGATTGTTGCGGCGCGTAGGCAACGAGAACTGGATCCCACCGTTAGCTTCCTGAGGGACTGCGCTGCGTCGCTGGATTCCGATAAGGAGACACCGTCTCACGTGAAAGACCAGATTCGGGGGCAGCTCGAATTTATGGAGACCTTTATGGGCTGGTACAACACGCTCACGGGTCTGCCGCAAAAGACGCTTCTGAAAATGATGCGCTTGGGCCAACGGCTGGCAAAAGTGATCGGTGCCTGATGGAACAGGCTCCTCTCCTGTTTTATCGCGACAGAAGCGGGCTTTCGCAATATGCGAAGCCGAACATCATGCCTTCGTCATCCTCCGCAAGAAACAACCGACGCCGTACTCGAAGCGTCAATATATTTTCGCCGTATCGACTCTTCTACTTTTTCTGTGCAGCAGTGTATCCCTGTATTGCGCTGGGAGCGGTGTACCTCTCGTTCCGCGCATATCCGCTATTCGGAATTATCACAGCATTGGTGCTCGCGAGTTGGGCGCTAAATTCCTTCGCAACGACTTGCAGCAGATGTGCGTTTTACGGAACCAGCAAATGCGGGCTGCCTGGACTGGTCATTCCCTATTTCTTTGAGAAGCGATCGGCCGGCAGCCTGCCGCGCTGGCGCATATGGGCAAATTACTACACCGATATCGGACTCATGGTGTACTTGAACGCAATTTATCTGTTGCAGCCAATTCTCTCGCCGATCGTGATCTGCGCAACTGGAATAGTGTGGATGGTCATCTACCGTAAAAAGCGATTTCACGGGCTGATGCATCTAATCAAGGCTTAAGTGTGCTGCATGCGGTGGGATGGCCTGCTGGAACAGCAAAGCGACGACATATGAACCTGCGCTCCATCGCTATTCGAACATGGGTATTGGTTGCCGCCCCCATGCTTCTGGTTGTAGCGGCAGTGTTGTCACCCGGATGGGATCTGCGCAAGCCAATTCAAGCCGAATCGGCGTATTGGCAGAAGCCGCTGACGTGCCGCGGGCCCGATTTCCGTGAGCCGCCACCGGATCCTGACAGCGCGCTGAATGAACCCCGCGCGATTTTTAGGATGAGCGACCAGGTGGTATTGGCAATTCCGAGGCATTACCTAATGGGGATGTGGAGCATCCGGACCAACTTCATGTAGATGTTCTGCCTCCCGACGTTAGACCTAATTGGGCAGCTCAAAAGCCTGTCTGGAACCGTGCATTCATAAACGATTTCCCGACCGGGGCGCGGGTCACCGAGGAGAACGGAATTCTGTGCGGTGGAAACGCGTGCTGGTTTCCTGTGCCCGGGGAGGATGATTTGTATGGCTCGGTTCAACTTCTCGGCGGCGGGAGCACGGAACTGAATTTGACGCCCATCCTGCTTGACGGCGTGCCATACCGAGGACTGGAGATCTCCGGAAAGGTGATGCTGAGCGACGTCTATCGGACGCTTCCGGTGGTCATCCTGTCCGTTCAGGATCATCTCGATCGGTGGAACATCGTGCAACGCAAAGAGATTGAGAACCGCCCACCGGTTGGCGGGAAAAGGTGACGAATATCAGAATCTGTCCCCTTGAACGGTCAACAAGCTCTCCCATTTTGAGCCCGTAAACGCGCGAGTCACTCGGAAAATGGAGATCAAGTCCGAAAAACAATTCAGCAAACTGTACGAACCCACCGCTGAAGGCGGCTTCAGTCGTTTGCGGTTTGATCCGGAAAAATACCGAAAATATCTTGCCGAGACTGGTTGGAGCGAGAAGGTCCAGGACGAGTGCCTTGAGACGCTTTGGAACATGATGAGCACGTTCGTGGATCTTGCTTGGGGCGACGACTCTGTTCAGACCGCTTTTAAAAACGGAAGGCCCTCGTCGCCCGAAAACTTACGGCCCAAGGCGCCCAAGGGACTTCGAACCCTCACAACGTCCGTAAGTCATTAAGAAAGACCGGAAAACGTCGCCGGATATAGCGATACCAAACTTGTGAATTCCGGCCGTAGAATCGGCCGGAATTTTCGAACCTCTGAGATTTCTTGCGTTTACAGCGCCTTACGATGCGCTTCTGACAGACGCGCAGGAAGTGGCGTCCCTAAGGGGAGAAAGTTCGAACCAACTATTAGAAACCCTTGAAGAATGGAACAACTACCTCGAACGCTACGCACCCCTGGTGCTCTAGGAACGCCTAGCATAATACGTCGGTTGCGCAACGAAGTACCCGACGGATTTCAGGGGAGTTTCGGGGGTTACTACGCATTCTCTTCCAGGTGCCCGCCCCGCCCAATCCTCCCCACAGGTTTCGGGCCGCCGTCCGTAAACACCCTACTGGGCGAGCCCCTGAATGAATATCTTCGCATTTGCCTCGTTAGGTCGAGGCGCCGCAGCGCGCTATAATTACGCAATGAATACGTCCTTATTCGACCAGGTTCGCCAACTATCTGTGGAAGAACAGATCGAATTGGTCGAAGCGCTTTGGGACAACATCGTCGAGCGAAATGCCGTACCGGGTCCGACCGAAGCGCAGAAGGCTGAGCTCGACCGGCGGCTTTCGGAGCATGCGGCCAGTCCCGATGATGTAGTCCCTTGGAGTGAGGTAAAAGACTCGGCGTTAGCCCGCGTCCGGCGATGAGCCTATCGGTATCGTTTCGTCGCTCTGCGCGCACAGAGTTCATCGAAGCGGCAGCATGGTATGAAGGTGAACGGCAAAACCTCGGCGTCGAATTCATTGCCGAAATCGAACGATGTGTGACCGCCGCCGCTGAGCGGCCGATGACCTACTCAGCGGTTTACAAGGATGTTCGCCGTGTCGTTGCCAAGCGATTCCCGTATAGCGTGTACTTCCGCGCGGAAGCACACCGTATCGTCGTTTTGGCCGTTTTCCATGGCAGCCGGGACCCCGCGATTTGGCAGAACCGAACTTAGCGAAGGACGAAGGTAGGTCTTGCGAAAACTTCCCGAGGATGTCAGTTCATTGGAAGTGTGTAATCCTGCTGCTCGCCCCCCTATCACGGTCGACTGGACCGGTCGAAAGTGCTCCCTATACGGACCGCCGCAGTCGGGCCAGGAGCGCACACCGGCGCGTGGTTACGGCCGTCTGATAAGGTCAGAGAGGCGTTCGCGGACGCATCCAGTGCTGCTGCAAAAAATCTACGAAGGCGCGCACCTTTGGCAGAAGCAGGCGGGTGCGCGGGGTTAGGATGCTCAATGGTGTGGGCGGCCGCTGATAGGTCTCGAGCACTACCTTAAGCCGGCCGTCGGCGAGATAATGCGCAACCTGCCAGGACGGCACTCGGACGAACCCGGTCCCTGCCAAAGCCGCACTAACCAACGCATCGAAGTCATTGGCGCAAAGCCTGCTTGGAATGCGCAGAGCTCTTCGCACTGCGCCGTCTTGGAAGCTCCATTCCGCCGCACCTGGTACATCGCCGAAGGCCAGGCAATCCTGCTCGACCAGGTCGCCCGGCGTCGCCGGCTCGCCGCGCCGGCGCAGATAATCCGGCGCGGCGCAGACAACCAGCTGGATGTCGTCGAGCTTGCGGACAATTAGTCCTGAGTCTTCCAGCGGTCCAATGCGAAGGGCAACATCGATACCTTCCTCGGCAAGACGTACCGGTCGATCCACCAGCATCAGATCGACCGAGACCCGAGCCTGCTCCACCAGAAAGCCGGGCAGCATTGGCGCCACCCGCAACCGACCGAGCAGCGACGGAGCGCTCACTTGCAACCGGCCGGACGCGATTCCAGTCTGCATCGTCAGGCCGCGTTCCATCTCGGCGACCTCCTCCAAAATCTGCTTCGCCCGTTCGTAGTAGAGTCGACCGGACTCGGTCAGCGAGAGATGGCGCGTGGTCCTCTCGACAAGCGTGGTGCCGAGGACCTCTTCGAGCGCCATGAGTTGGCGGCTGACAGAGGTCAGAGAAAAACCCAGCTGACGGCCTGCGGCCGACAGACTCCCAGCATCCGCAATCCTAACGAACACCCGCATCGCGGCGAACTTGTCCATGGGCGCATTATCGCGCAAAACGGGAATATGCTTCTCTAAATCTCTAGATACTCACTAAATACGGGAGACTCTATGATGCCAGTCATTGGATGAGAGAACAGAGGACCCAGCTATGAAGATCTGCGTATTCGGCGCGGGGGCGATCGGCGGTTATATGGCGGGGGAGCTCGCGTTGGCGGGCCATGAAGTGTGTGCCATTGCCCGCGGTCCGCATCTAGCGGCCATTCGGAGCCACGGGCTCAAGTTAATCGTGGAGGGACAGACGCGCACGGTAGATTTGCCGGCGAGCGACGACCCCGCGGCGTTTGGCCCGCAGGACGTTGTGATCTGCGCGCTGAAGGCGCAGCAGGCCTACGCCAGTGCGGGCGCGTTCGCTCCGCTTCTCGGTCCGCGCACCGCCGTTCTCACAGCGATGAACGGCCTTCCCTGGTGGTATTTCTACAAGGAACGCGGCCCGCTCGACGGCCATCATTTGGAAAGCGTCGACCCCGGCGCCGCGCAATGGAATGCGATTGGACCCGAGCGCGTCATCGGCTGCGTCGTCGATCCCGCCTGCGAGGTCGTGGCGCCCGGCGTGATCGAACATCGCCTGTACAAGCGTTTCACTCTAGGCGAACCCGACGGTTCCACCTCGGAGCGCATCGTGGCCCTGCGCGATGCTCTGGTTTCCGCCGGATTCGATGCGCCGATCCGCGACACCATCCGCTGGAGCATCTGGCTCAAGCTGTGGGGCAACGTCTGTTTCAACCCGATCAGCGCCCTTACCCTCGCGACCCTCGATCGCGTCACCTCCGAGCCCGGCCTCCGCTCCCTATGCAAATCCATGATGGCCGAAGCCCGGGCGATAACTATATCGCTCGGTCTCAACATTCCAGAACAAATGATGGAGAGGCGACTGAACGCAGCCGGTTCCGTGGTCGGTCACAAAATTTCAATGCTGCAAGATCTCGAGCGAGGCCGACCGCTGGAGATCGATGCACTCGTCACCGCCGTTCAGGAAATGGGCCGCCTCGTCAAAGTCGCAACACCAACGATCGACACGGTGCTTGCGTTGGTCCAGGAACGTGGCCGGCAGGCTGGACTCTACGGCAATGATGCCCAGCGCTAAACCTGAGCTCTCCTGCGCCAAACAGGACGGGCCTCACGCCGCAGCGTCGATCAGCTTTGGCATGACGCTGGTGATGGCGATTGCGTGCGGCGTGGCGGCTGCCAACATTTACTATAACCAACCCATGCTCGGCATCATGGAAGCCGCCTTCCCAGGCCGGGCCACTGTGATCGGGCTCGTGCCAACGGCAACCCAGCTCGGTTTCGCCGCTGGCCTCTTGTTGCTGGTGCCGTTGGGAGACCGCTTCGACCGGCGGCGTCTCATCCTGATTCAACTCGCAGCGCTCACGCTGTCGTTGGCGGCCGCTGCTCTCGCTCCTGACGCTTGGTCGCTCGTGGTTGCATCGGCACTCGTCGGAGGGACATCGAGCGTGGCGCAGCAGATCGTGCCTTTCGCGGCCGAGTTGGCCGGCCCCAGCCGTCGCGGTGCGACCATCGGAATCGTGATGAGCGGCCTCCTCTGCGGCATCCTGTTTGGCCGCGCCCTTGCCGGCGCTGTTGGCGACCACTATGGCTGGCGCGCCATGTTCTGGCTCGGCTTGGCTCTAGCGGTTGCGGTGGGCTTGTTGTTGGGGGCGGTCTTACCTAGAAGTCGGCCCAAGACGCAGGAGAGCTACGGCGCCCTCCTCAAATCTCTGGCCGTCCTCTGGCGGGAAGAGCCGAAATTGCGACGGGCGACCATCATCCAAGGCTGTCCCTCTGGACTATCCTGGCGCTGCAACTCGACGCCCGATACCACCTCAGCGCCGAAATCGCCGGCCTGTTCGGCATCATCGGCGCGGTCGGCGTGCTCTTTGCGCCGATCGCCGGGAAGATCGCAGACCGGAGAGGTCCTCATACCGTCATCGGACTTGGCAGCGTCATCATGCTCACGTCCTGCGTGGTTTTTGAGGTGTGGGGCATGATCGCCGGCCTGATCGTCGGCGTCATTTTGCTGGACTTCGGCGAGCAAGGTGCGCTGGTCTCGAACCAGCACGTCATTTATGCGCTTCGCCCGGAAGCGCGTAACCGGCTGAACACGATCTTCATGGGCGGAATGTTTGTGGGCGGGGCGGTCGGCTCAGCGGGCGCGAGCCTCGCTTGGCAATTCGCTGGCTGGGCGGCTGTCTGCATTTTCGGGGCCGCCCTGGTCGCAATCGCCTTGGGCCTGCATGCTTGCGGTCGTGTGGCCGAGAAGTGGCTGGGCTGAACACCATGCTACGCAACGCCCCGGTGTTTAACCTCATTCCCGCGGTCGCCCGTCGCACTTCTACTAGCGTTTGCCGTGTCAACGCGGCTGCCTGCTTCGCTGGCCAGAAGAGGCTGATGTTGACGGTGATTTTCTTCCTGATGCCGATCGTAAGTGCAATCGAAAATATCTTGCCGAGACTGGTTGGAGCGAGAAGGTCCAGGACGAGTGTCTTGAGACCCTTTGGAACATGATGAGCACGTTCGTGGATCTTGCTTGGGACACCGACTCTGTTCAGACCGTTTTAAAGGCGCAAAGGCCCGCGCCGTCCGAAAAGTTGCAGCCTATGGCCCAAGGGACTTCGAACCCTCACAACGTCCGTAAGTCATTCAGAAAGACAGGAAAACGCCGCCAACTATAGCGATACCAAACTTGTGGAATTCCGGCACTAGAATCGGCCGAAATTTTCGAACCCCTGAAATTTCTTGCGTTGACAGCGCCTTACGATGCGCTTCCGACAGACGCGAAGGAAGTGGCGTCCCCACGGGGATTCGAACCCCGGTTCTCACCGTGAAAGGGTGGTGTCCTAGGCCTCTAGACGATGGGGACAATCAGCTGAAACAATCGACACGTCAGTCAAAATCTGGTGGAGCCAGGCGGGATCGAACCGCCGACCTCTTGCATGCCATGCAAGCGCTCTCCCAGCTGAGCTATGGCCCCACATGGAGGCGCGGCACGTTACCTGAGAGGGACCACTTCGTCAAGGAAATGAACGATCTAGGCGCTCCACAGGGCCTGTGCACACGCCAGCCGCGACAGCGTCTCGGCTTTGCCCAAAATAGCCAGCGTGGCATCGATAGGCGGGGATACCGTGCCGCCGCATACGGCCAGGCGTAAGGGCTGCGCCAGCTTGCCGAGCGCCACGCCCCGCGCTACGGCAACGCCGTTGATAACCTCATGAATCGCAGCCGAAGTCCAAGTTTCCAGCCGCTCCAGCGCCGCCGCCGCCTCGGCCAATAGCGCCGGCACCTCGGCGCTGACGTGCTTGCGCACGGCTTTTTCATCATAGGCGGCCGGTGCGCGAAAAAAGAACACGCTGTTCGCGGCCATTTCACGCAGCGTCTTTGAGCGTTCGCGTTGCGAGAGCACGATGTGCTCGAGCTGGGTTCCGTCGGCGGCTTGAATGCCCAGCTGCTCCAAATGCCAGCGCAGCACCGGCACGAGGCGCGCAGGGGGCGCGCGCATCATGTGCTGTTGATTGAGCCAGGTTAGTTTCTCAAAATTGAAGGCGGCCGCCGACTTATTGACACCCACGATGTCAAACAGCGCCTGCATCTCCTCGATGGAGAAAAACTCCTGGTCGCCATGCGACCAGCCCAGACGCACCAGGTAATTGAGGACCGCCTCGGGCAAAAACCCCTGGTCGCGGTATTCCAGCACGCTGACCGCGCCGTGGCGCTTGGAGAGCTTGGCGCCGTCAGCGCCTAGGATCATGGGCAGGTGTGCGTAGACCGGCGGCCGATTACCCAACGCCAGCAACATGTTCAACTGGCGCGGCGTGTTATTCAGGTGATCATCACCCCGGATCACATGGGTGATCTGCATGTCCATGTCATCGACGACCACGCAGAAGTTATAGGTGGGGGTGCCGTCCGAACGCGCGATGATCAAATCGTCGAGTTCTGAGTTCTGGAAAATGACGCGGCCATGCACCACGTCATCGACGACCACTTCTCCCTCCAAGGGATTTTTGAAGCGCACCACGGGCGCGACGCCCGCCGGCGCGTCCGTACGCTCGCGCCATCGTCCGTCGTATCGGGGTTTCTCCCCGCGCGCAATCTGCTGGGCGCGCATCTGCTCGAGTTCTTCCCGGCTGCAGTAGCATCGATAGGCTTTGCCCTCGGCCAACAACTGCTCGATGACCTCCTTGTAGCGGTCAAAGCGCTTGGTCTGAAAGAAAGGACCCTCGTCATAGTCGAGCCCCGCCCACTCCAGCCCGTCGAGGATCTGTTGAATGGCCTCGGCGGTCGAACGCTCCAGATCGGTGTCTTCGATCCGCAGGATGAACTGTCCTCCATGCCGGCGCGCGTACAACCAGCAAAACAACGCCGTGCGCAGGCCGCCAATGTGCAAGAAGCCGGTAGGACTGGGTGCAAAACGGGTTCGGACAGTCATAGACCCAAGGTCTCAGGAACAAAAAAGGGGCGCAGAGTCTACCAGAGGCCCCGTGGAAGGCGTTCCGATTGTCTTAAGGGGTAGCCGATGTCATACTTTCGCGCCGGCTAGCGGGCGGTTAGCTCAGCGGTAGAGCACTGCTTTCACACGGCAGGGGTCACAGGTTCAATCCCTGTACCGCCCACCATTAAGTCAACGTTGCCCGTTGGTCTAAACCCGGCATCGGTGCCCCGGGCAGGGCCTGGAGCCGGCGATGGATTTTGTCTAGCTGTTGCCAAACATGGCCGGAGACGCATCTGCGCTACCACCCCTGCCCATCAATCGTTTCGCAAACCGGAATCCGCGTTTCGCGAGCACGAGCATCCGCGGCAGTGGTGTACGGCAGAAAGCAATCTTTCGCACGTAGTTTTCGACATGCCACTCGGCACGCGCGCCGGCAGGGAAAAAAATGGTATCACCAACACTCAAAATTCGCGTTCCCGCATCGTCTTTGACGACAACGCCGCCTTCAATTACGTAGACCGTCTCGTCGACGTCGTAGTACCAGTTGAATCGGCCAGCCGTGCAATCCCAGAGAAACGTGGTTGCGGTGCCATCCGCACTCCGCGAGAGAACTTGATTGCGCGCGACAGGCTTACCTTCGAGAACCCAGTCGGGATAAATCGGCGAGGGATTCAATGAGACCTCTGCGGCCCTCATCTTGATAACACTTTCGACTGCCATGTCCCCTCCAGTATTACTGACTCCGGACCCCAAGAGTGGGCCGTGCCTTCATGCCGGTCTGTCATCCATACCTGCAATCTTCTGTAGGAGCAGACGCGGGCGACTTGCCCACCTCTACTGCCCTACTGGCGCAAAAACCCAACTGAGTGCGGTACTGCGTTAGGAACTTGATCCAACAGGCTCAGTTGAGTTTGAACAGGCGAGATTCATGCGTCGGTACGGTAACGCACATAGCGATTGGCAACGGGGTGTTAAGGCATTCACCTTGAGGTGCCTACCATTACTGTCAAATCAGGTACTATTTGTGATGGTCGTACAACCTGACAAAGTCACCAAACGTAACCGGGAATTTGACGTCCTCGGCAACATCAAATGGGTCGAAGCCGAGAGCGTCTTCCAATCGCGCAACGATCAGAGCGAAACTCAGCGAATCCAATCCCGAGTCCAGTAACTTGAGCTCGTCGGACAGGCGGGCTAACGTTCGATGTTGCTCGACCGCCACGTGCTCGAACTGTGAAACTACAATGCTTCTTACCGACATCCGACTAGCTCCTTTTTAGTGCAACCTGCTCATGGCACGGGTGGACGCCGTGCGGCAGTGTTATAAAATCCACGCTCGCGTCGCGTCCACTCGTTTCATTTAACATATAACAGTACCGATTTAATCTATCGTATTGTGAGTATCAATAGATAGAATCTTGTACTGTGTTACCGAAGGCTACGGCGCGCTCATCGGCCGAGACGCTTCAGACTGCGAATCGCTTTCCCGACCCGCGTCTCCCGGATCCTCACCCTCATCTGGCGAACAGTCCACTTGCTTGTGGGCTCGTAGCAGACGACCTCAAAACCGAACACCTTCGAGAGTTTCGCTCCCCGCCGCTTGGACAACAGCTGTTCGCGGTACTCCGCGGCAGCTTCACCACCCTTAGCGAAGATGAACTTGTTCGAGGTGATAATCACCGGCACCAGCTGGGGTGAATCGTCTCGCATGAACTGCACCGTCCCCTCAGAAACTGCCGGCCACGAGGAGTTGAAGTAGTCATCGAGGATCACGACGCCGCCTTCACATACAGCCTCCTGCGCAAGCCGCAGATCGTTTCTCGTGATTTCGGCTGTGTGGCCTCCGTCAACCGAAAACAGGCGAGGCCTGCCGTGGCAGAGTTCAACGATCTGGGACGCAGACACGCGCAGAGAGTTCTCTGCAAGGATCTCGACAAGATTCAGATTGCAGCCCCTCGACCGCAAATGTTCGAGCATTTTTTCGCGGCTGCCTTTTCCTGAGCCATCTACGTTCTCACTCTGCAATTCAAACAGATCGATGGCAAGCGAACGCTCCGTTGGCGGATTTAGCAAGACCAGGAGAATGAATAGGCGCCCGTGGTGAACACCGATTTCGCACACTGGGCCGTAAACGCCCCGCTGCCGCTGTAGCTCGGCAATGTCGCACGTCGCCTCGATTGCGCCATCAAGCAGCCAGCCCTCCACGAAGCGGTGACCGTGCGATCGATAGCGCGCGAGCGCGTCGTACATGCTTGGCTCCAATTCCGTGTAAATAGGCACCATTCTACAACGAGCCTCGAAACAATCGGTCGAATCGAAACGGAGATTAGGAGGTTTTCGCCTCCGTAACTGAATACATTCGCCATCCTGTCCTTGGCGGTTCTACGCAGGTTTGACCCCAACAGCATCGCCGCCGAGCCGGTTGACGGCCGATCCGCCTCAAATTTGAGCAAATCAATTCTCGGCTCGCCACGTGCAAAAGCGAAAACCCCCTGCACCACCAGCCGCAAATAGATACTGTTTCAATCGATTACTCACATTTTTAAGCGAGTGTTCAAGACATGGAAGATCGACAGGGCGTCCATGTTCAAGAGCCTTTTTTATTCCTATGACTCATTAAGTTTTCCTGGAAGCCTATGGCCATTGCTCGTTCCGGGATGGTCGAGGGAAGGCCTAGTTTGCCGACAAAATAATGGACTGGATATCACAATCCCTGTGCCGCCCTCCAATCCAAAGATCCCAAGTAGCAACGCGTCAAGTTAATTTTTTAACGACGCGCGCAGGGACGCCTGCGACCAACGTGTTCGGCGGCACATCACGATGGACAACCGACCCCGCCGCGACAATTGCGCCGTCACCGATGGTGACACCGGGCAGAATCGTGCTTCGCGAACCGAGCCAAACTCCGTTGCCGATGTTGACCGGCTTGACGACCAGCGCAAGCGCTCGTTGCTGTGAGGTTCCAACTTCATGCGAACGGGTCAATACGAGCACGCCATGCCCCACATACACTTTGCTGCCAATCCTGATCTGCGCTCCCAGATCAAACAGGCAGTCGATATTGAACCAGCAGCCCTCGCCGATCAGCAGATTTTTGTATTTGTTGCCCGCAAGAGTGATGATTGGAGTGCCGGCAAAGATGGTACCGCGACCAATCTGGAATCCGGCCCGCCTCAAGATGATGCCACGCAGGCGACCGCCCACATGGATAGGCAATGGCGACAACAGTATTCGGGCAATTGATAAGCGCAGATGTAATCCTTCGAATTCTGCGCGAAGCAACCGTCCGATTTTGGTTGGCACAGTTTGCTTCAAATCAACTGCTAGCATCGACGATTGCTCGCCAGACGTCATTACTGACCTCATCATCTTCAAGAAATTCGCCGGAGACTAACACCTGACCGCAAAGTCGCCTAAATATAGCGCTTTGACGACGCCGTTCGCTAACGATTGTTTTTCGTGGCCGCGGTCAATCACACTAGAATGGGAAGCGCCGTCAACGTGTAGGACGACGACCCAAGGCAACGTAGGAAATGCCCCCGTACACGACTATTTGTGATTTTCGTACAACTTCATGAAGTCGCCAAATGTCACGGGAAATCTCATTCCCTCGTCGGCTTCAAACGGGTCGAAACCCAGAGCATTCTCCAAGCGGATGACAATGATCGCGAAACTCAAAGAATCCAGACCAGAGTCCAGCAGCATCAGATCGTCAGTCAGCCGCGCCAGCGTTCTGTGCTGCTCCGCCGCGACTTGCTCGAACTGAGAAATGACCGTCGATCTTACCGACATCCGAATGACTCCTTTACGCACGCTCTTGTTGCGAATACTACCAACATTGGAGCGGCAGCAAGCAGTGGTCGCGAATCAGCGCCGCTGCACGACAAGCAAACCGTTTAAGTCCTCGAAAACAGCTCGTCAGATAGAATTTTTTTCATCATCGCTCTAGGGCCGCGTTGGCTGAATACATGATCAGCCCCCGCTATCAAGTGAACGCGGCAACGCTCGCCAAGCTGCTTGATCGATGATCCGGCCTCCAGCTTCAGGAGATCGATTCCCGGCTCACCGGCAGCAAACACGAAGACGATCTTTATTCCTCGTCGCGCTATTTCCTCGAGTTCCCGACCCAGATCGTTACGCAATCGTACATGCAAACGCCTCGCCAAATCGCGAATTGCGGACTCAATTGCCAAGAGGGGCCGATAAAAGTAAATTTTAGCAATCCGCCAAACGTTGACGCGGCCGGTGAAAAGCCTTTGCCATGCGGCTCCGGAGAAAATCCGGCGACGATAAATTCCGGGGTTGGTTATGACTTCCGCGAGCTGTAGATCGATGATCTCCATCCCTTCCTTCCAGAAATAGTTCAGTGGATTGACCATCAGAATGCGGTTTACCGGCAACTCTGCCGCCGCGGCACGCAGCGCATGATAGGCGCCGGAACACATGCCGAAAAGCGTTACGTCGCTCGCACCATACACGTTGCGAACCAGGTCCAGTGCCGCCCGGACATCGTCCAGTGCCGCCGGCGGGAAGACCTCATTGTCCGGCTGTCCCGAACGCGTATCACTGTCGCCAATGCCCGCGAGGTCCATGCGTAGGGCGACGTAACCGCGGCTCGCCCATTCGCGTGCGAGAGCAACATGAACCCGGTTGGCCCCGATATGATTATCGGTCCCGGCGTTCAACAGGATGACGGCTCGGCGACGAATCTCTCCCCGGCGCGGCTCGGTGACGATTCCAAACAAAATTGATTCATCGCCGAACATTCGCGCATGTTCGGTCAACTCCGTCGCCTGCTCGCTCCCTTCATGTCGCGGCATGATCTTGGTGGACGCAGGCGGTGAAGGGGACGCCGGAGGCCGTGACTCCGCGGAGGCGACCTCGATGATTCATTCAGAAACTGTATCAACCATTCTCGCGCAGCTGCGATCATCTCACGCGGTATGGCCGCGAATTGCGGTGCGGTCATGAGCATCTCGATCAAGCCAGGCAACGCCAGATACTTGGTGCGAACACCTTGCGCCGAGAGTTGGTGCGCCCAGCCGCCGGCCGCCGGCAGGCTGCTGCCGTCAATCACGAGAATGTCCGCCACAATCGGCGCTGCGCGCTTACTCAAGTCGGTTATTTTGAGCGCGGCCAGCGTGGCTGCCGAAAATGGGAATCCGCTCGCCTCCATCGAGCCATTGTTCGGTTCTGCGTCTAGGGCTCTGGCGCCGTCGGCACCCAGGGAAGCCATCCGGGTGACCTTGAGTGCACGCAGATAACGCGGTCCACTGACAACGGGTGAAATCAGGATCAGGGAGGTCACCGCCGCGCATTTTTCGGCCGCCAGTACTGCGAGAAGCGCACCAAGCCGCACCCCCAGCAGACACACTTGCTCAACCCCGGTGCGCGCGCACAATTCGTTAACAGCCGCTATGACATCTTGAATCCACGTAGCCAATTGATCGGCCTCCGGATCAATATCCGCCGAGTCGCCGGTTCCCAGATAATCAAAGCGCAGCGTTGGTACGCCAAGCGCATTGGTCGCGTCTTCAAATGCTCGCAGGGAACGGTGGGAACAAATCGCCTCATAGCCGAACGGCTTGCAGATCACCAGGCCAATCTTGCTCGCTGGGCTCGCAGAGGGAATCCGCAGCCATCCAAAAAGCTTGTTGGCGCCGGAGCCAAAATAGATCGCATTTCTCAGGCCGCCCGCCGACGCACAACCTTGGTGGGCACTCGGCTCCTCGGCGACCGATAGTAGGCTGAATGACACGGATCTTCCTAATTATTCTTCGCCCAAATTCTCGCGAATTGTACAGGGTATTTCAACATCCACTGACAGTTTCATATTCGTACGTGATCGAACGCACGTTTTACGGGAGGTCGCAGTCGCGCTGCGTTGCGAAAGCGGTATCTCTAATGGAATATTACTGCAGGAGTAATGTAATTAGGGCTCTGTTGTCCGCCTTCCTGCGGACTAAACGTTGCCGTGTAGGCTCCGGAAGACGAAATCAACGAATACTCGGCGCGCGCAGAAAACTTGCCGGTATTTGTAAAGTCCCACAAAGACCCGAGATCGACGAATCCGCCTCCGGCCAACGGAACCGTGGGCGCGGTTGAGTCGATGTCATCAAATGTAACCGCAACAAGAATACCGCTCGAAGCCGCATTGGTAACTGTCGCGGTCACGGTATTGGTCCCGGGCGGGACGCTCGCCTGAAAGTTCAGGGCGTGGCCATCGAGCGGGGTAGCCGTGACACCCGCGATCTCAAATGCCGCGAGGGCGACCCAGTCTTCAACCGTCGCGGGCAAAGGCGCCATATTGATTGTGTAGTTGCCGCCCTTGACGTTTGCAGCATACCAATGACCCATTGATTGGGTGCCCTGTATGCCCAGATTGAAATTAGTCCTGTCATCGTATCGATCGAGCTGAATATAGGTGTTTGTCCCGCTGTCCGTTACGCCCATCGTGGGATAGCTGCTCGCAAAGTTCGGCCAGGTGCCGACGACGTAGATCGTGCTTCCCGCCTGAACATTGTTAAGTGTTACATTCCATGAAGTACTGTTTGCGCCCGGATAGCCAGTGTATTGCGCGGATTGTCTAACGGACGGCGAACTCGAGGCATTGATCGTGAAGATGAGGGTACTCGAAGTGCCGCCGCCCGGGCTTGGATTGAATACCGTGACGTTGGCGGTGCCCATAGCCGTCAGATCCGATGCGGGTACCGTGGCGGTAAGGTGGGAGGCGTCAACATAGCTGCTAGCCAGCGCCACACCATTCCAGTTTACGGTGGATGCGGCCACGAAGTTGCCGCCGGTCACAGCCAGAGTCACTGCGGCGCTGCCCGAAGCGGCGCTGGACGGGACCAGGGTCGAGATCGCCGGCGTCGGATTTGAGGCGCTGATCGTGAAGGTTAGCGCACTCGAGGTACCCCCGCCGGGGGTTGGATTGAATACCGTGACGCTGGCCGTTCCGACGGCTGTCAGATCCGATGCGGGTACGGTCGCAGTAAGATGCGCTGCGTCAACATAGCTGGTCGCCAAGGCCACCCCGTTCCATTTCACGGTCGATGCGGCGACGAAGCTGCTTCCAGTCACGTTGACCGTCAATGCCGGGCTGCCGAAAGCGGCGCTGGACGGGACCAGCATCGTAATCGCCGGGGTTGGATTTGAGGCGTTGATCGTGAAGGTGAGCGCACCCGAGGTGCCCCCGCCTGGGCTCGGATTGAATACCGTGATGCTCGCCGTGCCCACAGCGGTCAAATCCGATGCCGGTACCGTGGCGGTAAGGTGCGCTGCATCAACATAGCTGGTCGCCAACGCGACCCCATTCCAGTTCACGCTGGATGCCGCCACGAAATTGCTGCCGCTCACGGTGAGCGTCAACACCGGACTACCCGAAGCGGCGCTGGCTGGGACCAGCGTCGAGATCGTGGGTACCGGATTTGAGGCATTGATCGTGAAGGTCAGCGCACTCGAGGTGCCTCCGCCCGGGGTTGGATTGAATACCGTGACGCTGGCCGTGCCCACAGCGGTCAGATCCGATGCGGGTACCGTGGAGGTAAGATGCGATGCATCGACATAACTGGTCGCCAAGGCCACCCCATTCCAGTTCACGGTGGATGCGGCCACGAAGTCGCTGCCGTTCACGGTGAGTGTCAATGCTGGGCTGCCCGAAGCGGCGCTGGATGGGACCAGCGTCGAGATCGCCGGCGTCGGATTTGACCCATTGATCGTGAAGGTCAATGCATTCGAGGTGCCCCCGCCTGGGGCCGGATTGAATACCGTGATGCCCGCGGTGCCAACCGTCGTCAGATCCGATGCAACTACCGTGGCGGTAAGATGCGAGGGGTCAACATAGCTGGTCGCCAGCGCCACCCCATTCCAGTTCACGGTGGATGCGGCCACGAAGTCGCTGCCGGTCACGGCGAGGGTCAATGCCGGGCTGCCCGAAGCGGCGGTGGACGGGACCAGAGTCGAGATCGCCGGCGTCGGATTCATCTGCGGGAGAGTCTGTGGTGAGCTTCCGGAGCCGCCGCAGGCACACAGCACCGCGAGCGCGCAGATGGTGGTTGAAAAAAATCTCATATATACACTTGGTGTCGACGGCACCAGCGGATCAGCACAAACACGGCCCAGACGCGGGACCAGTAAATCCCCGGGACCCGGTCGAGGAACGCCTGCCAAAGACGGGCTACCGCGTTGGCGTTCAGACCCACCGCATGCACGGCCGCCGCATCGCGCATTGTCGCATCCATCGCTTTCCCGAGCCCAGATCTTATCCATCGATCAAACGGCAGAACGAACCCCGTCTTTGGACGCTCGAACAGGGCGGTGTCCAGGCCGCGCAACCCGATCCGTCGCAGAACGGATTTCTTCCCGAGCGGATAGAACCGAAGGCGATCGTCCAGGCGACTCACATGTTCGACAAGCACGTGATCGACCAGCGGCAACCGCAATTCAACGGATGAAGCCATGCTTGCGGCATCCGTATCGCGCAACAGCCGCTCGCCGAGGAACAGACGCTGCTCCAATACTCCGATCGTCGCCAACGGAGAAGGAGACAGCGATCGCGTTTCGAATGACAGGCGCGAATGCATTTCATCGCACAGCCCATCCGCCAGCACATTCACTGCTCCACCTGCCAGCAATTCGCTCTGATATTTTGGTAGGAACAGCGCATAAGCCATTTGATATAGTCGAAGCAGATCCTGCCCGCAGTCCATCATCGCCGGAAGCTTTGCCCACCTCGTTTGCTGCGTAACGCCCCCCGTCGAAGGCTGCATAACCGACGACACCAGCGCCGCAACTTCGCGCGTAACCCTTGGCGAAATCCAACTTGCCCGCCTGATCCATTTCAACAAAATGGGCAGGTCGACGAAGGACTTATAACCGCCGAAGAGTTCATCGCCACCTGTCCCCACCAGCGCGACCTTGAACCCTGCCTCACGGACCGCGCGCGACATGTAATAGGAGTTGATGCCGTCAAACGTGGGTTGATCCAGACTCTCCAGCGCGGCATCGAGATGCTCAACGAAATCTCTCTCCGACAGCAGCACTTCGCGGTGCTGCGTGCCGATGGCGCCGGCGATTTTGCGCGCGAACTGCCCTTCGTTGAATTCCTGCTCGTCGAACGCCAGAGTAAATGTGTGGATGGGAGTTGATGACGTCTTCTGGGCCAGATTGGCCACGGCCGAAGAGTCGACGCCGGCGGACAAAAATACGGCCACCGGCACGTCGCTCACGAGGTGCGAACGCACCGACTCTTCCAGCGCGTGCGCGAGCTCGTGCTCGTCGATAGTCTGCGCAGTGTGCCGCTGCGGCACGCTCCAATAGTATTCTGCCAGCTTCTCCTTCCCGTACGTATCGAATGCGCGCACCTGGCTCGGCCAGACCGATTCAACGCCCTGGAGGGCGGTTCCAGGACCCGCAACGAAGCCGTTCCAAACGACAGATGCCACGGCACGCGGATCGAGCCTTCTCTCGCGCAGCAGATTCGAGGCGAGGATGGCCCTGATCTCGGATGCAAAGATCAGAGACCAATCCCCGTCTGAGTCGGGATTCCGCGCGAAGTATAGCGGCTTGATCCCCAGTGGATCACGGGCCAGCAGGAGTTGGCGCGCTTTGACGTCCCAAAATGCGAACGCGAACATGCCGCGGAACCGCGGAATTGCCGCCCGTCCCTGCTCGCTCAGCATGCGCAGAATGACGGCCGTATCGCCGGTTGAATGAACCGCCTGCCCTTGCGAAAGCAGCTGATCCCGTAATTCAACGTAGTTGTACATCTCGCCGTTGTAGACGATCGCGTTGCCGCTCTGCGGATCCACCATGGGCTGCGCCCCCGCCGGCGAGAGATCCAGAATCGACAAGCGTCTGTGCGCCAAAAGCACGCTTCGGCCGCTGGAATCCGCAGGCGCCTCCCAGAATCCGCCGGCATCCGGGCCTCGATGCTCCAGAGCGTCGTACATCCGTTGGAGCCCCTCGCGATTCGAGGCCGATAAGCGCCCGATGATCCCTGCAATTCCGCACATTAGAGTGAACCCTTGAGCACTGCCTTAAACCAGGCCGCCCGCGCGGCTACCTATCCGCGCCAAGTTCTTCGAGCGCACGCTTCTTTCCGACCAACAGCACGCGGCGCTGGTATCGGCGGAGAAAGCGGCGAAAATTCGGGTCTTCATAACGGGGTAGACGCGCCAACGCGCTTTTCACCCAACCCCATAGCATCGCCAGGCTGCCGAGCAAGTACGGCTTCTGATTAATCCGGGACAGCGCGCTCGCCGCCAAAAACAAGAAGCCCGTGCCCATGAAGTATTGACCGAAGCCGTGGCGCATGCGTCCCACGTAGATGCTCTGCTGACTTGACCCCATGGGGCGCAGATGCACAAATCGGAGTTCCGGCTCATCCCAGCTGCACGCCAGCCAGCCCTTCATCCGGCATTGGTGATTGTCGATCCCGTCCCACATGACCTCGCGGACGAATCCCCCGATCGCAGTGAAGCAGGACACTCGATAGAACTTGGTCATGCCCAACGAAGTATCGTCGCCGTGTTTTTCAGCAACCAGTCGCCCGTGCTCCTCGTTGTACGCTTTACCGCTGCATGTCGCGATGCGAGGGTTGGCGGTCATTCTCTGCATCAGAATTTCAAAGTATCGGGAAGGAATGCGTAGATCAAGGTCGAGCTTACAGATGAATTCATAATCCTCGGGCCGTATCGCGTCATACCCGAAATAGAACGCCTCTATCACGCCAGGACCCACTGAGCGGCGCCCGCGGTCGCTGCGGGTCAGGACCTCGATCCAGTCGTGCTTGGCCTGGTACTCAGCCAGAATTGCCGGCGTGTCATCGGTCGACCCGTCATCGACGATGATCCATTTCGTCGGCCGAGCCGACTGGCTGATCACCGAATCAAGAGTCTGCCGCATATAAAGAGCTTCGTCGCGACACGGAGAAATCAGAACGTACTTTGGCACTGCACGCGAGGCGGATTCGCCAGAGTCAGTCATCGGGCGACCTGCAAGCGGCGGTAAATGCGGACTAGCGAATGCATGCAAAGCGAAGTCCCGTAAGACATAATTATGTGACAAGTGTGTTTGAAGGCACACTTCGTCTAGCTATCTTGAAGCGCATTTTAGCAGAATATTCACGCTGATTTTCACGAAGACCCGATTACTTGAATGCGTTCCACACTTCGAATTGTCATATCGGGTATAGTGATTTTTTTCGTGAGAGCGGTCCCGCTTTGGTGATACTCAGTTGGCGCGCGTCGTAATCGTCAGCGGCTTCCGCATCTGCCCCGAGGGGTCCGGGGCCCAGGTCCGAACCAGCGGCATTGCTCGGGCTTTGGCCAGGTCCGGCTACGAGGTGCTGATCTACAGTCTCGGGGGCCGCCGCGAAGATTATCATTTCCCTCCAAGGCGATTTCGGCGTAGCGACCCGATTGAGAACCGACTGGTCGAGGAAACGAACCTTGGTCTCGGATTCGGACTCGCTCAGGCAGTGCTCAGGCGCCTCGGTTATCCGAGAACCTGGCAGCACTGGCTGATGAGCCGCGGGTTGATTCCGCGCCGGCTCCGCGCGGCCTTGAGCAGCGCGGACGTTATCGTGAGCGACATGGTCTTCTGCGCGCCCGTACCGGGCCCCTGGTTCGGCAAGCCCTGGTTCCTCATCAGCCACCAGATCGAGCACAAGCTGCTCGAGCACGTAGGTCAAGGGCGGCAGAGCTTTGTGGACCGCGTTCGCAAGATCGAAACGGAGGCCCCTACGCGCTTTTCAGACATCTTCGCTGTGTCGGAGGATGATCAGGATTTCTTCCGAGCGAACGATCCCAGCGGTCGCCTGCGAGTTCCGATCGTGCGGTGCGGTGTCGATATAAACGCCTATGTTCCGGCGGCTGATGACCGCCGGCGCGTACGCAGCGAGCTCGGAATGAAAGACGATGACTGGCTGATCGTCTTCAGCGGCAGTCGATTTGGCCCAAATCTTGACGCCTTGGATCGGCTCAAGCAATTCGCTCGGAACGAGGCAGCCTTCCTTGCGAAGGAGCGCGTGTACTTTCTAGTGCTGGGCTCCATCGAGCCGACGGCGAACCGGGAAGGCGCAGTGATTTCAACGGGCCGGGTTCCGAGTGTGAAGCCTTATTTCGCCGCAAGCGACGCCGGAATTAACCCGATGACGCTCGGCGCCGGTTCGAATGTAAAACTGTTTGAGTACCTGGCGGCCAGCCTGCCTGTGATCTCCACGGCATTCGGCGCTCGCGGCACCGAACTTCAACCGGAACGTGATTACATACCCATCGAACATGGGGAGCTGAAGGGCGCTATCGCAAAGTTCGTAACCCGCGGCGACCGGGCATACTGGCGCGAGTTCGCCGAAGCTGTCCTGGCCCGACACCGTCGGTCCATCGACATCGGAGAAGCGGTCGCGGACGCGATCAAGGGCGTTCGGGACTTTCCACCGCCCTGAAGCAGTGCGGACTTGGATCACACTTTGCTGCGATTTATGTCCAACTGGCGCGGCCTGGAGACTTGACGCGCAGGACTGCGCCCCGGGGGCGCCCCTGCGCAATATAGCAACATGCAGTAAGATGTGACCGATTTTTCCGACCGCTCGCGCGGCCCCGTCCAAGGTCCATGCTTGAGCCGCACCAAGGAAGCATATTTTGACAACAGATCATCAATTGTCCCGCTTCTCATTACCAGCGGAACCGACACCGGAAGCGACCGCTGCGGTCATTCCGCACTACTACTTGCCATCAACGATCTCGCTGACGCAAGGGATCTCAATGCTGCGCGCGCACTGGCGACCGAGCGTCGCCATCCTGCTGACCGTGACTCTCCTCGCCGCTGTCTTCGTGAAAATTCTGCCCAAAAGCTACACGGCGACGACCACCTTGATCGTCAATTCCGAAAACAAGAACCCCCTGGCTGGGCAGCTGTATCCGTTGGATCCCATGGCAGTGATGAACTATGTAGCTACACAAACGGAATTGATGCTGAGCCCCGTGACCCTACTGCCCGTGGTCGATCGCTTGAAGCTTACCGAAGACAGAGAGTTTTCGGCCGGCGTCAGCGTCAAGGATCCCGACTCGCGGCGCGACGCCGTAGAAAAAAATCTAGTAAATAAATTGCAGGTTGAACAGGGCCGCGGCGGGCAACTGCTGTACGTCTCCGCCTCGGCCAAGGATCCATGGCGGGCCGCCGAGATCGCCAATGCGGTGACCGATGCGTACTTGGAGCAGGAGCGGCGCCGGGTCAACGATTCAACCGGCGAGCGTGCGCAGAGATATTCGGAACAGCTGGCGGAGTTGCGCTCCAAGGTCACAGCCGCCCAGGACAAAGTCACGGCGTTTCGCCAGCAGAACGGCATGACCGATCTCGCGGCGACCAACATCGACACCCGGGAGACCGAGGTGCAGGCGCTGAACAGTCTCGAACAGAAGCTCCTGGAAGCCCAAAACCAACGCCGCGCCCTGGAATCGAAAGGGGCCGGGGAGCAATCGTCGGCGGACGAAGTGCTGGCTTCGGCGCAGATTCAGCAGCTCAAGACGAGGCTCAATACCGAGGAGTCACAGCTGGCGCAAATGAGTTCGACGTTCGGCTCGCGGCATCCGAAGGTCGTGCAACTGCGCGCGCAGATCGCCGAGACACATCACGCTCTCGACACCGAGATGCAGACTCTGTCGAATAACACATCGACCCAACTCACCCGCGCCAAGGAGCTGGAGGAGAAATACCTCAAAGCCGTGGCGAATCAGCGTGCCGTCACCCTGCACATGCGGCAATTACAAGATGATGGCGCCAAGTTTGTTCTCGAGCTGGAATCGGCACAAAGAGTCTACAAGCAAGCCTTGGACGGCTATGATCAAATCATATTCGCGTCGGTCCCTAACTACACAAACGTGAATGTCATCAGCAGAGCGACACCGCCGATCAAAGCCACCAAGCCGAACAAACTGAAATTAATGTTTTTCGCTACCTTGGTCGCGATCGTGCTTGCTGTGGCGCTGCCCTCCGGTCACGAGTTGCTGTTCAACCGCCGCCTGCGGTGCCGCGACGATATCGAGCGCGGCTTCGGCATTCCAGTGCTCGCCGAATTTGATGAAGTTGCGTCGCTGCAGATGATCACCATTTGAGTTTCTCCGGCTCAACCCTTGCCGCGTAATTCTGTATCGAACCGCGCGCGCGATAGCATTACCGCAGCAAAACCGAAAATAGCGAACATGTCAGAACTGGTGAACCATACGCTTTCTGACATATTCAGTACCAGTTGCTGAAACAGCAGCGCGAGGAACAGCGTTGCTTGGTTGCGGTCGGCGCGCATGAGTTTCAGCGACTGGCGAATGAAGCTGAATAGAAATACGACGAGGCATACGAAGCCGGCCACGCCCAAATCGTTGAGCACCTCTAGGTAGCCATTATGGGATTCCGACGGATAGAATTGACCCATTAATTCAAGAAAGATATAGGAGGGCGATTCCGGCGTTGGCCCGATCCAGTAGGCTCCGTAACCACCACCGAAGAAGGGATTCAGGGCAATATGATCCTTGATTACCCCCCAGATCACGCTCCGGCCGGAAAAGTCCGTCCCTTTCCCCGTCAGACTCGTAATCGGTTCCAGCAGCACGCCGAGTCCCGGAATCACATTCTGAATAATCAGCTCGTAGCCAATCAATAGCCCGCTTAGCGCCACGACTATCGTCGTGTATCGATCCTTGGTAACGGGTACGCGTAAGAGCAGCAGCATCGACAGCACCGCAACGCCGGTCGCGAACATCGAAGTGTTGCTCTTGGACAGGATCAAGCAGGTGAGCGCCGTGGCGGTGCCGAGGATCGCCCAGGCCCAGCGGCCTTCCCGTGAGATCCACGCGTGCATGCAGAGAATGACCGCGGTGCTCGCCAGAATGCCCAATTCGTTTTTGCCGTGGGTGAGTCCGTGCCAGGCACCGGCCAGCGAAATGGTGGTCCCTTGCTCGATCACCAGATCTGGACGTACGACGCCCAGCGCCAGAGAGCCCACCATGATCACCATCAGCGGTGGCAACGCAACCCGTTGAAATCGCCGCGGGTGCCAACTCGCCAGCCCAAATGCGAAACACGAAATTACGAACGTGGCGAACGTGACGGATTGGCCCACAGTGTTTGGCCGCGCAATCGACCACAGTGTGCTGAGCGGGGCGAGCACCAGGAATGCGACCAGACCGGGATTTAGGTAACGGCTGAAGTCTCGGGCGAGCATCAGCCGTCGCAGAATCATCAGACAGCTGACTCCCAGCGAAAGCAGCTTGACTGCCCGTGTCCAGGAATTTGGATCATATGTGCCGGTTACCGACCGGGACAATCCTTCCAGGTCAACCGGCGCGTTGATGGCGAAAGTGGTCCAAAAGAGGGCGGCTAGAAGTAGCGCGTAACCATCGTCCGCGACCCAAGTTGTCGCTGACGTGACGCTGTTACGTGGCGGAAGCCTCGAAGTCAGCGGCCTGTGATTTGTTCGCTTGCCGTGCATCACTGTGGCGAATACTAGCCAAGACGGCGGCGCAGCGCGCGCTGCGCCGGGAGCTCGAAGTACTGGTAAACATAGTACGAGGCCAATAACGTCCCAGCCATGAACACGCAGAAGAAGCCGGAGTGATAGAAAGGAATCTGGATACCAAACGTCGTGAACCCGATCACGAGCGCAAGCTGCAGCGGGAAATGCAACAAGTAACTCGAGTACGTCATGTTGCCTGCGGCTTCGACGCAGCGCCGCGCGGTGACGCCAATCTTGAAGTCTCCGCAGAGGCAGAACAGCAATACAGGAGTGAAGACCAACAGGAAGAGATTCTGAAACCGGTCGCGATGCAGGAGATCGAACACCAAGGCGAGCGATGTAATCAAGGCGACCAGACACCATGCGGTGACCGTCGCTGCAGCGCGTCGGCGCGGGTTCGATATGGACTGGTAAAGCATTGCCGAGAGACCACCCGCATAGAACAATGCCGCGCAGTCGAGGATGGGAGAATGTACGTTGAGAGTCTTGAGCAACGCCCAAATCGTTAGCACGCCGACATTGACCCGCCAGGACTTGCCTATAAACACCAGGGCGGAATAGAAGAGTGCATAGACCAGTATTTCGACCGATATCGACCAGATCGGCCCATCGAAGCTCTCGCCCTTCTGGAAGCCCCAGTCGCTTGCCATGAAAAGCTGCAGGATGAAATGACGAAGGTCGTTGTAGTGGTATACGAAGAGGCCACCGTTGGTGCGGTGGTAGAGCACCAACAGCAGCGACACCAGGAGCAGAGTCGCAAGATGCAGAGGGTACAGGCGCGAAAATCGCAGCACAAAGAAGCGGCGACCACTTAAGCGCCCTCCGGCTATGGTCTCCCGATACTTCCAGAAAAAGATAAAACCGCTGATACACCAGAAGAGCTGCACCCCATGAAACCCTTGCTCGTACAGAAACGAGAGCGCGGCGTAGAAGGGCTGCCGTGTCCTCTGGAAATCCGGCGCTAGGGCGCCGTCACGGAATTGGAAGTGCTGGTAGTGGAAGACCAGCACCGCAAAGGCGGACAGGAACCGAATCAGCTCGAGGCCAAGCAGCTTGTTGGCCTCGACCGTTCGCGGCGAAACGACGCTGTCACTCGCCGGGCTCACGTCGGTATTCTGATTTTTGGTGACATTGTCGGGTGCCAACGTGACCCCCAGCGTGTCTGTTTGCGCTACGATCGCCCTACTCCTGAGGAAGAGACTCAATCACGTTACGAATACGACATAACAGATCACCCGAGACCGCCATGGACCGTAATGTATATAATTTTCATGTTCCCAGCCGAGGATTGCATCATGAATACGCTTCCCACGCCAGGGCCGGGTCTGCGCCTCGCACCCGGAGTTTTTTTCGCGGTTCTTCTCGTCCGCTCCGTATCCGCTGGCGCCTCCTCGGGAGCGCAGGACACGGCCCCCCTGGCGCCGCTCGATTCGCCAGCCGCGGCATCCGTAACCGTGACCGTCGATCTCAACAAGACTCATCCTATATCCCCATACATCTATGGGAACAATGCCGTCGGGCGTGCCTCCGACTTGATTCGGTATGTGACGCTGGAGCGAGCTGGTGGGAACCGCTGGACAGCCTACAATTGGCAATCCAACGCATCGAACGCAGGTAGTGACTGGAACTTCCAGAATGATGATTACCTTGGCGGTGGCAACGTACCGGCGGAGGCAGTCCGAAAGCTGATCGCGGCGGACCGCAAGGCCGGTATCGCAAGCTTGATCACGATTCAGCTTCAGGGGCTTGTCGCCGGCGACACGCAGGGCCCGGTCAATATGCAGGCGCCTCCGGACCGGAGGCGATTCAAAGAGGTCGCTTTTGAAAAGGCCTCGGTGTCGAAGGAACCCTTCACGACCAACCCTTCGCTGAAGGAAGCTTACGTGTATATGGACGAATTCGTCTGGGCTCTCGATCAGAAGTTTCCCAAGGCTGGTATCTTCACGCGCGCGCCGCAGGGGCCGCCGGTATTTGTGGCGCTTGATAATGAACCAGACCTTTGGCACTCGACACATCGAGAGATTCAGGGTGCGGCGACGCCCAAGGCCGACGACTTCATCGCCAGGTCATTGCAACTTGCACGGGCGATCAAAGCGCAGTTTCCGGATGTTGTCATCCTTGGCCCCATGATCTCGGGATTCTATGGCCTGTACGGCTGGAATGGAGAATTGTCGCCCACACCGGATCGGGACAATTGGTTCTTTGATAGGTATGTGCGGGCGGTCCAAGCGGCGTCTGCGACGTCGAAGACGCCGCTGATTGACGTGTACGCTTTCCATTGGTATCCGGAAGCCACCGACTCAGCCGGCCATCGCGTCATACAGATTTCGGGCGCGAACTTATCGGATGATCAGATCCAGGCGATCGTCCAAACACCCAGGAGTTTCTGGGATCCGACGTACAAGGAGCGGTCGTGGGTCAGCGATAAGCTTGGCGGGAAAGTGAAGCTGCTGAGCCGGCTAGAGTCTCGACTCGCGCTCGAAAGCCCGGCAATGAAACTTGCAATCACCGAGTACAACGGCGGCGGTGGCCAACACATCGCCGGAACGTTAGCGCAGGCCGACACACTTGGAATCCTGGGGGCGCATGGCATCTTTGCAGCGTGCTATTGGCCGCTTAGTGAGAACGAAGCGTATATCAGGGCGGGCTTTCGCGCCTTTCGCGCCTTCGACGGGCACGCCGCTAACTTCGGAGATACGTCGATTTCGGCCTCATCGAGCCACCCGGAACAAATTGCAGCGTACGTCAGCAGCGATAGTAAGGAGCCGGGCCGGATCGTGATAGTGGCGATCAACCGTGCACCGGCGAACGTTTCAACATCGTTCGAAGGCCTGCCATCGTCGGGTTCAGCGCGCGTATACCGAATGAGCGCAGCCACCGCAGTGGGCCAAACGGAGATCGCTCCGATCCCGGTGGGAAGCGTACCGCTGTCAGGTTCCATCCTGCGTCTCGCGCTGCCTTCCTTAAGCGTCTCCACCATCGAGATCAGCAGCCGCTAGGCAACCCTGCATTACGACTGGTGATTGCCTTTCTGCCACTGCACGGTGAAGTTCAAACCAATGGCCGCACCGGTGAAATCACCGTCGGGAAAGTTCGACGACCGAGTCTCATACCGTACATATGGCCTGATCGTCAGCCACTTACGCACCAGGTAGTCTACTTGCAGCGTCGTTGACCCCAGGTGATCGAGCCGATTCGTGCCAGGTACAAAACCCTGGTTCGGCAATTGCCGGTAGGTATAGGCGTACAACGCTGCGACAACAATCTTGTATGTGGCCTCCCAGCGAATCGCCAGATTGGCGATTGAGTCCAATTCCGAGCCCACCCCAGTAATGTAGCTTTGCAACTCGCGCGACAAGTCCAGGTCAATCGAAGTCTTGGCGGTAAGCGCGCGTTTGTAATGCAAATCGCCGGTCACACCCGAGTCGTCGGCAACCGGGTTGGGGGCCACACGCCGCGTGTAGCCGATCTGCCCCAACAGACTCGACAAACCGCTCACGTTGTAGGTCGAGGTTAACCCGACAGTTGTCTGATGATACTTCGGTGCGAAACCGACCACTGTGTTCAAGAGGCCGGTATTGTCGTAGTCACCCGTGACATAGGAGGCCATCACGCCGGCAGTGGTGCGCGATATGCCTGTATATTTGAGCGCCACCTGACCCGACGACTCCGTCAGCTGCAAATCCGGCGCCGCCTGCTGCGGCAAACCAACCTGTCGCGTGTAGCCAATACCCTCGATGCGCCAATCCGGACTGAACTGCAGGTTGGCGTTCGCCGTTTCGCGCTGTTCCGTCTGAAGAAACAGCTGAGTCGAGACCAGGTAGGTAAATGGCACTTCGGCGCGCAGGCGCGTAACTTCCAGTCGCCCGTCCCAATCAGGACCCAGCTTCCAGACCCAGCCACCGTCCAGGTTGTAAGCGGTATAATCGAGTTGAGTGAAATGATCGTAACGAACATCACTGCCTTGAAGGCTGAGATACACCTGCTGCTGCTGCCAGGACTCCGCGACCCTGAACTTCCCTCCGGCCGTCAGTACTGAATCGGAAGGTTCCGGACGGCCGTCAGGAGCAAGAGCCCCTGGCGACAGATAGAACACGTTTGAATCATATTCGTATTGTGTATAAGCGGAGGTCTCGAGGGTCACCTCCGCCACGGCAATTGCCGGCGCCAGGAACAGCGCGCCTGCGCCAAGAGCGGTGAATAGGGCAGATGCCCGAGGCTTCATCAGCGGGTTTCCGGGACGCGCCTCGTGTTCAGACTCGTTCATTGCTCTCTCTTGATCCCCAAATCGCGATGCAGCCGCGGGAATAGGTCGATTATGTCCCAGAAACGGGGGAACTCCACTTCTGTCGTTTCAGGACTACATAGAGACCTAGCATCTTACATTCCCGAGGGTGGGGAAGCGGTCATCGGCGGAGTGCCTGACATAGGTAGAACTTCGCGCGGCACGGCGATTGGCCGTCGCAGCCGTAGTTCAATATGCGGCAGCAGCAGAAAGATTCGTGGGCCGCGCACCAGATATCGCTTCGCCAGTCTTCTCGGATTCATGACGAGACGAAACAGCCATTCAAACCCGGATTTTCGAATCCAAAGCGGTGCACGCTTTTCGACACCCGTAATGAAATTGATCGAGGCGCCGATACACAACGCGAGACCGCGGGCGACGCCGCGACCCTTGAGTTGTTGCGCAATGATTTCTTGCTGAGGCGAACCAATAGCCAAAAAGCAGAACCGGAAGGGACTGCTTTCCTCGATCGCGCGCAAGCAGGATTCGACAGCTGCTTTGTCGCGAATAAAATTCATCGGTGGATCAATATGGCGCAAGGCTTTGAGGCCGAAACGCGCCCGAAGCTGCTGAGCCTGTTCCGCGCTCCCACCCACCATCACCGCAACATCGTTCGGTTTGATCACGCTGGACATCACTGCAGCTGTCAAATCGCTGCCTGGACTTACGCGATGGCGTTGTCGCCTGAGCAAACCCATCAAATGCGCCAGAAAATGGCTGTCCAAAAACACGTATGCAGCTTGCGCGTACAATGCGCGAAACTCGTGATCGTAGTAGTGACGAATCAGTTGATCGACGTTGGGCGTAACGATGTAGCCGAAGCGCTCACACCCAAATGCGTTCACAATTGCGCACGCTTCGGCGAGTTCGTAGTCATCAATCATCAGAACGTTGGTCATATCATTCGCCGCAAATGCAGTGCCGAAGTTTCGTCTTGGACGACCCAGCCGCCCCCCCCTGCCTTCGTAGCCCCAGATTTCCGTCTCGCTGGCTGATTAACCGCCGTGCTAGTATAAACCGCGTATCGATCCGCACAATCGGGTGAATTACTGATGGCCGATCAATCGTAGAGATTTGACAAAGTTTTGGTACGAGCAGAAAGCATTTATGGGCAAAACTCGCTTGATTCGTCGCATCCCTAGTCGAAATGTCTGGAATTCTGCAAAGCGCATGGTTATGCGCGGGTACATTACAGAAGCTTACCGTGACATGGCAATTGACGCCAGAGCGTCTACCGCGCACCTTGTCACATTGTTTGCCAAAGACTCATGCCTGCGCGCCCCGAAATTCAGAATCGGGACATGAGAAGTGAGCGATAGTCTTCTGCAGACCTTCGCGTGACTCGTAAGTCGGGCCGCCTGGCATTTGCACAGCTCTTCGGCAGCGCTGTGATTGTTCAGGTGATCATGTCCGTCGGCAACCTGGTCGTCGGGTTGATCCTGATCCGCAACACGACCAACACCGATTACGGTGCCTATGTGCTGATCTTGGCCGCCGTTTTGTTGTTCACACAACTGCAGGGCGGGATCATCCAGCCCGAGATGTTGCTTCGTCTGACCCGCGACGACACGGCGGACCGGGCTACTCTCATCGGCGGGCTTTTCCGCGCGCTGCGCCGCGCAATGTTTCTGGGTTCGGCAGTTGCGATCGCGGTGGTATTTGTCATGGGGGCGGCGGGCCTACTCGCGTACGGGACCGCGCTTCTGGCGGGCACCGGAGTGCTGGCAGTGGCGACGAGTTTGCTACGCGAATTTTTTCGAATGGCGCTCATGGCGCACCGGCGTCCCACCGACGTATTGAAATCCGATACCTTGTACGTCCTCATGCTCATTGGCGGTGCATGGCTCAGCACATTTACGCCGGCCCCGACGGCCGCTGCCACGCTTTCTCTCGCGCTGTCCGCTACCTGCAGCGGCGCTCTCGCTGCAAGGTACCTTTGGCGTCATGAGCCGTGGGACATCCACGCAAATGCGCACATCATTCGCGAAATTGCCGGGCGCGGAACGTGGTCAGGAATCGGCTCGGCGATCAGCTGGACATTCACGCAGGGATACGGGTACGTCGTTGCTGCAGTCCTCAATGTCGGCGCCGTCGCAGGGCTCAATGCGACCCGGCTGATCCTGATGCCGGTCGGCGTTCTCTCGAACGGCGTGACCCTGCTGATGCGGCCGACAGCGTACATCTGGCTCGAGCGGCACGGGCCGACAAAACTCATTCAGAGACTGCTTCTCGCGGCTGCGGGTCTCGTGTGCATTACGATCGCATATGCGGTGTTTGTATGGTTGTTCCGCGACTGGATCTTCCTCGAAATTTTTAAGAAAACCTTTCCGGATCGCGACCGGCTGCTGCTGCTTTGGTCAGTGCTGTTCGTACTGATTTGCATTCGAGACGAAGCGATGCTGCTATTGGTGGCACGCAGCCAGTTCAGGCCCCTTGCCGCACTGACTCTTCTATGCGCGATCATGGCGCTCACCAGCACGTATCTGCTGGTTCGCCGGATAGGTGCGCCGGGCGCCCTGGTCGGCATGCTGATCGGGGAGACCGTCAACGCGGCCGGCATCTTCCTGCTATCGGCGCGGGAGATCCGTCGGGTGCGGTCCGCCGGCAACGAAGTCGGTCCGCAAAACTGACTGCGTCCCCTGAAGCATCGATCAAGTCATAGAAAAGACCTGCCGAATCGCCTCCACCTTGGTCCCCGATTTTGACGACACCATGGCGGAATGATGGTAGTCCTGGCGCAAGCTGCGCAGCGACTCGAGACCGGCAATGTCCAGGGGACTCATTCCCCAGTAATTGACATTGCGAATCACCGGGTCGCTCCAATGGCCGCTTTCCTTGCCGCAGATTCGATCTACGAACACGCCGTAGAGTATGTACTCAGAGAAGGCACTGAGCGCCGCGATCGACTGCTGCCATGGGCGACCAGTCACCTGCTCGACCCACTTCAACATCGCGATTGCGTTCGCGCGCCGCCAGCAGACAAGTTGTCCCACGTAGTTGATGTCGAAGTCCTTTTCCGACGGAATTCCGAGCAATCGTGCGGCCGCCCGCTCCCATATGTCGTTGGACGGAATCAAGCCTTTTTGGCCGGTTTCCGCAAATAACGGCACCAAGCCGTCGCGCTCGTAGTCGCGCGGATCGTACGGCCGGATGAAAAACATGTCGGAATCCGCATACAACAACACGTCTTCACTCACGACACCGGGGACCGAGAGTTTCACGATCTGTTGTAGGATCCAGTTCCGGACTGGAAGGGTCTTGAGACTGATCCAGAACCAGCGCAGCGCCGGCACGCGGAACAGCCAGCGCGGGAGAATGTCTTCTACAATGATCATATCCCAGCGGTCATTGCGAAGCGGTTCGAACAGCGCCACATCGCGCCGCGCGACGACGACGTAATGGCGCACGTCACGCGGCACATAGCGCGCCGCGCTCTCGAGCAGCAATGCACAGCGATCGATGTCGCGCCAGTAACTCGGAGTCACGATCGCGTACGTCAGGGTGGCCACTTGCTAGTCTCTTGTATTCATAGCTGACAAAGCACAGCACGCCGAGGCAGATGGCGTGCAACGGTCTGCCGAATTTTTTTTAGTATACATCGAAGACGCGCCCGAGTGGCCCTCGGGCGCGTCGCAAACCCAGCGCCAGTCTACTGAATAGTATTCGGCGTACCGAGGTTAAATCGGGTCCGAGCGGGCAAGGATCCTGGCAGCGGATTTGACGGGTTGCTGCCGTCGACCCACGGCCACGGACTTGATCCGAAGAATGCCGGCTTGCTCGGGAGGTAAAGTGAGCTGGGCAGCTGAGCTCCCCCGCTCGAGGATGCCCCTGGGGGCGTCGTCTGGTTGGTATCCGACCCGCCGATTCCGTGCCAGTGCACGGTCCCTGAGAAGTAGTCAAAGTTCCCATCGCGCAGGGTCACCGGCAGAACTGACGGATCGAGGCCATTTCCCGGAAATGCTACCTCGCTGCCGTCCGGAGTGCCGATGGCCCACATCGAAACCTGAGTGCTATTGATCGATACTGGAATGGATGGACCCGCCCACTGATAGACATATCCGGTCTGCGGTACATTGTAGAAAGAGCGCGGATTGGTCAATAAAGGGAGAGAGGACACGCCCAGAACATTGCCGACGTAGTTGAACCACCAGTGATGGCTTCCGACCTTCGCCATGACGCGGTTATATTCATCCTCGTAATAGAAATTCTGCCCGCCATTGCTGTAGACATAGCTCGGGAGTGGATTGCCGGAGGCTACAGACGTGGAGGCAATACCGGGCCACGCGCTGATACGCTGGGCGGTCGCCCAATTGCGGAACCAGGTGATGTAGATGGAGTTACCCCAGCGACTATCGGTCCCCATATTCCAGGAATAATTTCCTTCCAACAGCTCGTGATGGGAGGTCGTCATGTGGTCTGCGTTCAGCGCGGTCTCGCCCTGGTTCGGATAGGTATTGCCGTATCCGTCGTCCATGTAGTTGTAGCCGATTACGTTTCCCCCTCCCGTACCACGCATCACCATGACCTTGTTCGCGATCCAGCTGATGTTGTTCTCCACCAGGCTGTCGGAGTTGTACGAGTCGAGAATGATGTTGTAGAAGCTACCGCCGGGCGCGATCCTGGAAATGTCGGCGGCGTTGCTGTGAACATACGAATCTCGCAGTTCACAACGAAACGACGAGAAGAAGTGCACCAGGCCGCCGCCGTATTTCGGACCATGACCCGCAGATTCAATGTTCTTCGCCCAGGAGTAACTGGCGGATCCGAAGACGATGTTGCCCCCACCGTCGCCCCCGTCCCCACCGGTGACAAACAGATTTTCGAGGCCGACCCATGAGGTCCTTTGACTGAGGTTGATTCGGCCGAGGTGGGCGGAGAAGGCCTTTCGATACGACTTGTGGAACGGGGTCGTGAAAGTGACCGTATTACCAGAGACTGAGGCCACTTCCATGGTCTGGCCGATGGGACGGGAACCGGTGACGGCAATGCCATACTCCCCCTCGCCCCATCCGTCGAAGCCGCTGCCGGTGCCCTGGCCGCCGTTGATGTTGTACCAAGACAGGGTCGGGTCATACGTCTCATCCACGTAGACGATCTCTCCGCGCGCCAGATCGCTCGGTGGCGCACTGCTGAGTTCGACGCTGTTCGCGCCCTGCGTCGCGTCGGCCGCGAACGCCTCTGTTTGCCACATGGTATTGATGGTCGTGATGCTGCCGATCGTGACGACCGGATACGGATTGGCGTTGCCGTCCGACTTCACCAACAGAGTTGCGGCCGAGGCGCTCGGGAATGTTGTGAGCGCGCCCCTCATGCCTGGCCCTGGGCCCGATCCGCGCAGGGTGACGTACGAATTCTTGATATGGATGCCCTGGCCACTGATGACGAACTGGCCAAGCGTCAAGAGGACGGTTTGATTTGCGGGACAGGCAGCGATAGCGGCGTTGATGGCGGCTGTATCGTCGCCTCCGCTCGGGCTTAAGGTGGCGCAAACGGTCGTCCGCGACGGGATTCCACCGCTCCAACCACTTGGCGGGTTGGCGGGAGCGTAGCTTCCGCTCGTCGGCGCATAGGAAACACCCGGTTGCCACACTGTCACGCGATCAGACGGCAAGGCATAGGTAGGACCCGAGGCGGCGACCGGAGCTGTCGGCGTTGCACTCACGGGCGCCGAATCCGCGCTCGTACCCGCGGAACCAGCGGCCTTTACAACGTAGAAGTAACTCGTCCCGTTGCTGAGCCCCGTATTGATGAACGATGTCGAGGTCGTTGTCGCAACCGCTGTAAAAGGCCCATTGCTTGCGGTCGCGCGCCCGAGACTGTAGCTCATGGCACCGGAGCTCGCCGACCAAGACAAGTGCACCTGTGTATTGCCGGGCGTGGCTGCAAGGCCTGCCGGAACGGGCGGCGGTTGAACAGGCGCTGGCGGTGTCGGCGCGGGTGGCACGGGCGCTGGCGGTGTCGGTGCGGGTGGCACGGGCGCTGGCGGTGCAGGTGGTGCCGGCTTTTTTTCTGGTGAAGTGGTCGGCGGTGCCGGTGACGTGGTCGGCGGTGCCGGCGACGTGGTCGGCGGTGTCGGTGACGCGGTTGGCGGTGCCGGCGACGTGGTCGGCGGGGTTGAACTCACCTGTGTCGAGGTCGTGCTCGTACCACTTGGCGGCCCGCTATTCACGACTCTGGAGTCGCTGCCGCACGCCCCGAGCAGCAGTGCGAAACTGATGGGCGCAAGCAGCTGCAAGCGACGAACAGTTGAGTGGTACGCGACTAATATTGAGCCCGCTGAAGATTTGCCAAGCCGCGAGCTGCTGCGTAGATACATGCCGTCTCCTGAAAATTTAGGGCAGTGAAGCCCGTCTGAATTTGCCGGCTGTTGAGTTAACTTTCCCCGACGCAACGATGCTAAATCGCGATGTCAACCATCGACAACCTGTCGGTGTTACGGGACAGCGTTCTCAAATTCGACGATGAAAATGCGTCGCAAATCCGTGACACTTGCGCCGACAAAAATTGGACGACAATAAAAATGCGTCGCAAATTTGTGACACACGGGCGATAAAAATGGAAAAAACTGCAATCCGATGACTTGCAGTCAGGATTAGAGCAGTCGACTCAGATGGGGATTTTCGAGGAAATTTTCGTCAAGGACTGATTGATGGCGCGAGCCTGGCGGATCGTCCTGATTGGTTGCGGCGGCGGTGAAAATTTGCAGTTGCGCGAAGGCGGCTTAGGCTTCGCGGTCGTCAAAATTTGTTGATTACGGCTCCCAGAATCCGCGCGTTGGTCGTGGCCAGGCGACGCAGTGTGTCCTTCATTTCTTTGTGACCGGTGGCGTTGACCCGACTTAGGAGCAGCACCTGTTTCGCAAAGGATGCGATGGCCAAGCCGTCGGCAAAGTTGGTAACCGCCGGGGTGTCGAGGATCAAAATGTCAAATGCGCGGCGCCAGTCCGACAGCAGCCGATCGAAACGGCCGTTCGAGAGCAGCTCCAGCGGATTCGGCGGCACGGGCCCGGAAGTCAGCAGCGACAACTCGGGCAGTCCCTCGACCTTGAGCAGCTGCGGCGTGACGCCAAGCAACAGACTCTGCGACAGGCCTGCAGCATTTGCGACACCAAAATTCAAGTGTTGGCGCGGTCGCCGCATATCAGCTTCGACCAACAGGGTTCGCCGCCCTAACTGGGCAAACGCGATGGCGAGTTCTGCCGCCAACTGCGAGCGCCCTTCGCCCGGACTGGGACTCAACAACGCAATGACCTCTGCATTGCGGCTTTTCGCGCCGAGCACCAACAGCAGCTCAGTACGCAGTGCTCGAAGGCGCTCACAGTGCGGATGATCCGGGTTGTACGCCATCAGCAGATGCTTGCTCGCTTTGACGTATATTGACGGTGGTACGGTGGCGACCTGCCCGATCGACAGACGCCGCAGCGCGTTCTGGATGATCCCGTCCTGGGGCGTTCTGCGATGCGCCTGCTCCGGGGCTGCAGTCGCTTCATCGGCCGTGATGAACTTCAGATACGACGCGGCATCGATGAACGCCAGACCCCGCTCACTCATTTTCTCCCTGATGAGCGCGACCTGTTCTTGAGACAACCCGTACCTTTCGATCAGCGCGAGAGTCAGATCTTCGTCGAACGACGCCGAAAGTCCTTCGGCGCCGGAATCAACGCTCACGGCAAACCTCGGCACTAAGTGACGGGAAAATCTTCATTGGTCTAAAAAATGCTTTCCTTGACGCGAATGACATCATTCGGCTCCACCAAATCGCTCGGCGTGGCGCGCCGAATCGTGTACTTGCCGCCGGCGCCCAGGCGCTTGATTTCCACCCGCTTGTCGCTGCCCCGCGGCGTGATGCCGCCGGCGCGCGCAATCGCCTCCACCACCGTCATTCCCCGTTCAATGCGGTATTTGTCCGGTTTGGTGACTTCCCCGTAGATGTAGAATTGCTCCGCACGCGGAACAGTAATCTCATCCCCGCTCTGCAGCCTTTGCTCCGATGCCAGTGTTGATCCGCCGCCGAGAGCCTTCAGATCGATCACGTTACGATTCATTTTGCCGTCAGCGCCGGCTCGTAGCACTTCAACGGTGTCCGCGCCGTTTTCTGTTGTTCCGCCGGCCAGCGCCAATAAATCGAATATGCTGGTATTTGGCTCGATGGTGTAGCGTCCGGGAGTTTTCACCTCGCCGAGTACTGAGACGCGCTGGCTCTTACCGACGAGGACCGCAATGGTCACGTGCGGAGATTTTAGGAATTGGCCCGCGATGAGCGCGTTTTCCACCCGCTTCGCCGCCACCACCGGTGTGACACCCGCGACCGGCACTGCGCCGGCGAGCGGCACGCTGATCGATCCGTCGTCGCCGACGTACAGCGTGCTCGTCATGTCAGGTTGACCATAAACCTCGAGGTTGACCTGGTCACCGGGTCCGAGCACGACTAACCGTCGATCGTCCAACGCGACTCCACTCGGAGAGGAAGGAGGTGCATTGGTTGGCGAATGGATGGCACTCGATTGGGCAAGACTCACGTCAGATAAGCACGCGCACGCAGCGATCCACCCCAGCGCGACCAGAAATCCTCGAAAATTCGTACAATTCATGGAGTTATTGTTGGAACAGCTCCGTAGGTTCTAGTGTCCCAAATCAACCAAGGCCGTATCTTACCTGACGAGGATGATGGGAACTGCGGAGTTGAGCCCAACATTCGTAGCCGAAGCGATGCGCTTTCTAAAATGATCACAAGATATTGATATATATAGGTTATTTGCGCAACCGCGTCAAGCTTTAGGAGGTTCGGCGAGCCCCGACCATCCGACGAACCAATTTGGGGCCTGGGACGAAGGTCCTGAATCGAGCATGCCCGCATTGTTCACGCTTATCGTACACCCTCGTATTGTGACTCCTCGCGGCCAAGACAGTGGTACCGTAGCGGCAACAGGAGAACTCAGTGAATCAATACAAGCCAAGCCCCAGCCTGGGACGACCCTCATCTTCCACGCCCGAGGATCCCATGATGGACTTCAGAGCACGGCTGGTACATCAGCAAGCTGAAGCCGCCGAGCGGCGCCGAATGGATCTTGCCGAACAATCCTCCCGCCTCAAGACGGCCGAAGAGCGCATCCGCATCTGGGAACGCATTCACGAAGTCACTTTACCTAAGGATCCCGCTCACCGGCTCGTGGAGATCATTGCGGCCAATACTGGACTCATGAGTTCGGATGTTCACGAGGAACAGCAGCGACGCGCGACTCTGCGGGCCGCCGTCTAAGGTGGCGACAGTGAATTGAACGCTGGCAACTATTCCAAATATTTTGCCGGCGTCTTGCTCCGAATTTGCTCACGCGTCACTCCGGGCGCGAGTTCGATTAGTTTGAATAAATCCCTGCGCGTCGGACGTTGGAAAACGCCCAGCTCCGTGATCAGCATGTCGACGCAGTTGGCTCCGGTCAGGGGCAATTCGCAGCGCGTCTTGAATTTGGGCGCGCCGTCCTTCGAGTTGTGCTCCATGACCACGGCCACACGCTTGACGCCGGCGACCAAATCCATGGCACCGCCCATGCCTTTGACGACTTTGCCGGGAACCATCCAATTGGCCAGATCGCCGTTTTCCGCGACTTCCATGGCGCCGAGCACCGCGAAGTCGATATGACCGCCGCGGATCATCGCGAAGCTGTCGGCAGAGGAGAAAAATGACGTGGTGGGAAGGGCCGTTACCGTCTGTTTACCGGCATTGATCAGATCCGGATCTTCCTCGCCCTCGAAGGGGAAAGGTCCCGTACCCAGCATGCCATTCTCCGATTGCAGGACGACATTCATACCCGCAGGGATGTAGTTGGCCACCAAGGTCGGAATGCCAATACCCAGGTTTACGTAGAAGCCGTCCTGCAATTCCCGGGCAGCCCGCGCGGCCAAGTCTTCACGCGACCACGGCATGGGAGCCCTCCTCGCGCTTGCGCACGGTGCGCTTCTCGATCATGTGGCTGTACTTCGCCCCTTGGATGATTCGCTGCACAAAAATTCCCGGGGTGTGGATGGAGTCCCCGTCGAGCGTTCCTGGTGCAACCAGCTCCTCGACCTCGGCGACGGTTATTTGAGCAGCGGTGGCCATGTTGGGGTTGAAGTTTCGGGCAGTCTTTCGATAGATCAAGTTGCCCTCGGTATCGCCCTTCCAGGCCTTGACCAGAGAAACATCGGCGACCAGGCCTTTCTCGAGGATGTAGGTCTCGCCGTCAATGGTGCGTGTCTCCTTGCCCTCGGCGACCAGCGTGCCGGCGCCCACCTTGGTGAAAAACCCATAGATGCCGGCCCCGCCGGCACGAATGCGTTCCGCCATGGTGCCCTGGGGATTGAATTCGATCTCGACCTCACCCGCCAAGTACTGCCGTTCAAATTCCTTGTTCTCGCCGACATACGAAGAGATCATTTTGCGGATTTGATGCGCCTGCAGCAGCAGCCCCAAGCCCACGCCATCCAACCCCGCATTGTTGGAGACGACGGTCAGACCGCGCACGCCGGACGCGTGGAGTGCCGCGATCAGGTTTTCGGGAACTCCGCAGACCCCGAAGCCTCCGCACATCATGGTCATGCCGTCCTTGACCACGCCTTTGAGCGCCGAGGCGGCATCGGCAAATACCTTTCTTGACGTCATCCGCGATGTCACGAGCCTTGCTCCTAGTACCGGTACTGGTCAACTTTGTAGGGACCCTGTTTGTCGACACCGATGTATTTCGCTTGAGTGTCGGTCAACTGCGTCAATTGCGCACCGAGCTTGGACAGCTGCAAGCGCGCCACTTTCTCATCGAGATGTTTGGGTAACACATACACGCCGATGGGATATTTCTTGGTGTTCGTGAACAGCTCGATTTGCGCCAGCACTTGATTCGCGAATGAGGAGCTCATGACGTACGAGGGGTGGCCCGTGCCGCAGCCTAAATTGACCAATCGACCTTCCGCCAACAGGATGATGCGCTTGCCGTCGGGGAAGATAATGTGATCGACTTGGGGCTTGATGTTCTCCCAGGTGTGCTGCCGCAGCGCGGCCACTTCGATCTCATTGTCGAAGTGTCCGATGTTGCACACGATGGCCTGATCCTTCATGCGCTTCATGTGTTCATGCGTTATGACGTGGAAATTGCCGGTGGCCGAGACGAAAATGTCCGCCTTGTCCGCCGCGTAATCCATCGTGACCACGCGATAACCTTCCATCGAGGCTTGCAGCGCGCAGATCGGATCGATCTCCGTGACCCACACTTGAGCGGACAGCGCCCGCAGGGCCTGCGCCGAGCCCTTGCCGACATCGCCGTAGCCGCACACCACCGCCACTTTTCCCGCGATCATCACGTCCGTCGCGCGCTTGATGGCATCCACCAGCGATTCGCGGCAGCCATACAGATTGTCGAACTTCGACTTGGTCACTGAATCGTTGACGTTGAATGCCGGGAAGGCCAGCTGACCGTCTTTGGCCATTTGATACAGCCGCTTGACGCCGGTGGTGGTCTCTTCGGTGACGCCCTTGATCTTTCCAAGCCGCGTCGAATACCACTTGGGATCGATTTTCAGTTTTGCCTTGATGGCCGCGAACAGGAGCTGTTCTTCTTCATTGCCGGGATTTGCAATCAGCGTCGCGTCCTTTTCCGCCTTGGCGCCCAGATGCAGCAGCAACGTGGCGTCGCCGCCGTCGTCCAAAATCATGCTGGAATGACCGCCATCCGGCCATTCGAATATACGGTGCGTATAGTCCCAGTACTCGGCCAGAGACTCGCCCTTGACGGCAAACACCGGCGTACCGCCCGCGGCGATCGCGGCCGCCGCGTGATCCTGAGTCGAATAAATGTTGCAGGAAGCCCATCGCACCTGCGCACCCAGCGCGTTCAAGGTCTCGATCAGCACCGCGGTTTGTATGGTCATGTGCAATGAGCCGGTGATGCGCGCACCGCGCAACGGCTGCTGCGCCGCGAATTCATGGCGAATCGCCATGAGCCCGGGCATCTCGGTTTCCGCTATCTTGATTTCCTTGCGGCCCCAATCCTTGAGGGACAAGTCTTTGACGAGAAAGTCGTCGTGGGCCTTGATTGCTGCATTCATCGCTTTGGACTCCTTGAAGCTTGGGCTTAAGCGGCGCGCGTTGATTTGAATTCGGCGGCGAGCGTTTCGGCTTTGTCCGTGCGCTCCCAGCTGAACTCTTCTTCCTTTCGGCCGAAATGACCGTAGGAAGCCGTCTTCTGGTAGATGGGTCGCGCAAGATCCAACATTTCGCGCAACCCGAATGGCGTCAGGTCGAAATGCGCGCGCACCAACTGCGTCAGACGCGTGTCGGGTAGTTTACCGGTGCCAAAGGTCTCCACCATGATGGAGGTGGGCTCAGCCACGCCGATCGCATACGAGAGCTGGACCTCGCAGCGGTCGGCAAGGCCCGCGGCGACGATATTCTTGGCCACGTAGCGCGCGGCATAGGCCGCAGAACGGTCAACTTTCGAGGGATCCTTGCCGGAAAAGGCGCCCCCACCATGGCGGGCAAACCCGCCATAGGTATCCACGATGATCTTGCGCCCGGTCAGTCCGCAATCCCCAACCGGGCCGCCAATGACGAAACGACCGGTGGGATTGATGTGGTACTTGGTGCGCTTGTCGATCCACTTGGCGGGCAACACCGGCTTCAAAATCTCTTCCATGACCGCTTCGCGCAGTTGTTTGGTGCTGATGTCGTCCGAATGCTGCGTCGAGAGCACCACGGCCTCCAGGCCTACCGGCTTGTCGTTCTCATACCGCAAGGTGACTTGGCTCTTGGCGTCTGGCCGCAACCAGGGCAGCTTGCCGCTCTTACGCACCTGCGCTTGCCGCTTCACGAGGCGATGCGCCAGCGTGATGGGCGCCGGCATCAACACGTCGGTCTCGTTGCTGGCATAGCCGAACATCAGCCCCTGGTCCCCAGCCCCCTGCTTGCGTTCGTCCTTGCGATCCACCCCTTGGGCGATATCGGGAGACTGCTTGCCGATGATGTTGAGCACTCCGCAGCTGGCTCCATCGAAGCCCATATCGGAGGTGTCGTAGCCGATGTCCAGCACGGTTTTTCGAACCAGGGCCTCCACGTCCACCCAAGCGCTCGTGGTGACCTCACCGGCCACGATCACGACGCCGGTCTTGACCAGGGTTTCGCAGGCCACACGGCCCTTGGGATCGGCCGCCAGAATGGCATCCAGCACGGCATCCGAGATCTGGTCCGCGACCTTGTCGGGATGACCCTCGGAGACCGATTCCGAGGTGAAGGAAAAGCTCTTGCTCATATCGAAATCCTTAAAAAATTAACCGAAATTGTCCTGATACCGGGCATCGAAGTCAGCCCGGGTAAAATGGTGGTTCTGGGGCCCACGCGATTCGATCTTGATCGCACCCATTAGAGAGGCCATCCTGCCAATGGTTTCCCAATCGAGGCCGCTCAGCAACCCGTGGATTAGACCAGCGCGATAGGCATCCCCGCAACCGGTCGGATCGACCACCGCCCTAGGTTTGGCGCACGGGATGGTCAACATCCGGCCCTGGGTGTAAATAATCGACCCTTCCGCCCCCTGGGTGACGATCAAGGCCTCTACCTGGGCGGCAATCTCCGCGGCGGACAGGCCGGTTTTTTGCTGCAGCATGCCCCATTCATAGTCATTCACGGCCACCCACCGCGCCTGGGCAATGAAGGTCTTGAGTTCTTCGGCCCCGAACATCGGCAGTCCCTGACCCGGGTCGAAGATAAAGGGGATCGACGCTGCGGCGAATTGCGCCGCGTGCTCGATCATGGCTTGACGCCCATCTGGAGACACGATGCCCAGCGCAACGCCGGATCCCGCGTCCGAGACCCTGTTGAGGTGCGCGTATTGCATGGCGCCGGGGTGAAAGGCGGTAATCTGATTGTCGTCGAGGTCCGTGGTAATGAAGGCCTGGGCGGTGAAGGTATCGTCGATAACTTTGATGTGCTCGACGGACATTCCCTGCGACACCATCCGCTCACGGTACGGCGCAAAATCATGGCCCGCGGTGGCCATGGCAATCCCGCGATCTCCCAGCAAACGCAATCCATAGGCAATGTTCGCGGCGCAGCCACCGAATTCGCGGCGCATGTCCGGCACCAGAAAAGACACATTCAGGATATGCAGCTTGTCGGGAAGGATGTGCGACTTGAAGCGGTCAGGAAACAACAAGATCGTGTCGTAGGCCACCGAACCGCAGATCAGCGCGGTCGCGGCTCGAGAGGAAATTTGCGTCATCAAACACCCGGCGGACAAACCGCCATTCTACAGGCAAGCCTCAGGGGCTGGGAGGATGTTTACTCGCGTCCCACCCGCGAGATCTGGCGGGCCATTCGGCCAATTTGCGCACGTAAGAATCCGCGTGGATGACGCAGCGCGTGCAAGCGGCTCGCCATCATTGGCAGGGGATCCTGCCAATAGCCTGCCATTGAGACCGACAGGTCCGCTACGCCTTGGTCGTGTCGATCACCCGTGCCGGTTGAACTCTCGGGAGGGCGAGGACGAAAAAGCCGTGACAATCCGGGCAACATGGAGTGTGCCTCTGCGGATGCTCGCAGGGATTGGCGCGGCAGCGGCGCGACAGGCTCCCGAGTTGAACGGTACCAAAGCCAAGGCAAATCGGAGCCCCGCGCAATATCCAGCTCGATGAATCCAAATCCCCTGGGATTCAGATCGATCGCGCACAAGTCATCGCTATCGGCCAATAGCTCGATCTCGAAGATCCCGCGCGATAAAACCTGATTGACCACAGCTAAGCCGCGATCGAGAACACGCGGATCCTCGCAGCCGATTTGTAGGGTGCTGACACCAACGTCAGGCGGCCACTGCTCGCGTTTGTACGACACGCAAGCGCTCAACACCCCGGTGTCGGCGTCCTTGATGCCGCTGACGCTGTATACCCGATGCCGCGCAGGTTTCATAAAGCGCTGCAACAGGGGCCAACGCAGCTCCGGATACCTCTGCGCGAGAGATTCCTGCCCCGGGATCACGTCGTAGGGCCGGAAATGGCGTTTCAGGTCCGCCTCGTTGAGCAGAACTTTGCCGCGTTCCACGAACCCGACCACCAAGTGGGAATTGGGCTTGAGCATGATTGGAAAGCGCAATTCATGAGCGGCCGCCATCGCGGTTTCAAGGCTATTGGCCCAGACCGTCGGAAAATTGGCCAGTCCCGGAACGGCACTCGCGGCGTGGAAGCGCGTCTTGATGAGACAGGCTTCGACCTCGGACAACGGCGCGATGGTTCTGGCCACCTCCGCTGGAAAATCGCTGCGCAGGCTCGAGGTGTAGTACGCGATCAGATCGGTGGTGGGCGCGACGCGGGTAATGATGCCGCTTTTTATTTTCTCGCGCAGCCACGGCTGAAACTCTCCGGCGTTATCCACCGGGGGGCACCTCCCGTGCGCGCTGGAATATCGCGACCAACGCCCGGCTCCGCTGCCGTAGAAATGCAGCGGCACCCCTTGGCGCCCCAGCGATCGGGTAAAGGCGAGCGTGGTACTCCAGTAGTTGTCGAAAATCGCCACCGCGGGAAGCCTGTCGCGTGGCGGAAATGGCTTCACGGAAGGAAACCCATTAGCCTTTCGCGCCGGAGAATTCTTCGACGACGATTTCCTTTATCCGAGTGCGGCGCAAGTGAGCGCTGATTTTTCGCGCGGTGAATCCCGCGCCGTGGGCAAACCGGGTTAGCGGACCGAACGTACCGGCCGACGCCACGCCGACAAAATACAAGCCGGGCACGGACGATTCGAAACTGCCCGACAGCTTTGGCGACGTCGCCTCCTGCCGTATCTCGGCGCGCAGGGCATCGTCCATGAACGGCAGGCGCTTAAGATCGACGACATAGCCCGTACCGGCAATGACGTGATCAACGGTCAAATTGAGTTCGCCGCTGTCGCGATGAACAAAGCGTAGTGCCACGCGCTTATCCACCGCCTTGGCGTCCCGCAAGGTATATCCCGAGAGCATCGGCACGTTGGCTTCGAGCTTGTCGCGGATGAAGTACACCGCCGCCGGCCCCAAATGCCGCCTCACGATTCGATGCCGCAGTCGGACCGGCAATAATCGAAAAAGACTGGGAAACAGCGTGTAGACCGCAGAGCGGAAACTCGGACCTAAGCCAAAGTTAAATTCACGGATGCGCCGCCATTTTGAGACCGGCCTGTCGCGGGGGGGCAGCTGAAACTCGATGGGCTCGCGCGAAACTATTCGTACACGCGCCCGTTGGTCAACCAACAGCGCGGCCACGTCGGTCGCTGATGCGCCGCGCCCGAGCACGACCACATCCTTATCCTGGTATCCGCTCAGATCGCGATTGTCGGCGGAATGCGAACATAGGGCTTTTGGAAGATCCTGCAACTCTTTCGGGAGAAATTCGTAGTAGCTGATGCCGGTTGCGAGGATGGCACGCCTCGAGTATACGATTTCACCGTCATCGAGCGTCATCCGAAAGCCCTCGGCGACCCGTTCCAGCCGCACCACCATCCTCGTATCCAGCGTGGGTACAAGCTGCTTCTGAAAGGCCATGCCGTACGCACTGAAATTTTCGAGCGACACGGGTAGCCCAAGATCCTTGTAAGGGATGCCGTTCTGCGCGCAATACTTCTCCAGGCGAAAGTGTCGGCCCGGATCAAACAAGGACGAGGCGAATCCGTCTGATTTCAAGTGCATGCCCTTCGGCATTCGGGTACGCCAATTGGACATCGGGTCGCCAAAGATACGGAATGCGACGCCGGCTTTGCGCAGGAAGGCGGCAATCGACAGCCCATAAGGTCCCGCGCCAATGATGGCGACGTCTGTCTTGAGCGTAATGATTATTCTCCCTACAGCAGAGGGCTTAGGTTAACAGGGCTGACAATAAGGTAAAGAGGTGCACGGAGACTCGAAATGACATGGGATTTGGGGGTGCTGTGATATCGTTAACATAATCATGATGATGCCCAATCCGCATACAGTCTCTGCTGATGCAATGGACTAAACAGTGTCCATGACACTCGGGCGGCAGATCTGCGGCAATTGGGACGATGTCGCCGACTACGAATGGCTGGTGACCAACGGCTTGGGTAGCTACGCCTGCGGCACGGTGGCGCTCGCCAACACCCGCCGCTACCACGGATTTCTCATGGCCAGTCTCAAGCCGCCCGTGCAGCGCACCTTGCTCGTGGCCAAGATCGACGTGAGCGTCGAGTACCTCGGGCAAAAGACCGATCTGTCGGCGAACGAATTCGCCGACGGCACGATCAGTCCCCGGGGCTTCATCCATCTGGAGTCATTTGCAGTTCTCGATGGTATACCGACCTGGCGCTATGCCGTCGCCGATGCGCTCCTGCAGCAGCAGATTTTCATGGCACCGGGCGCCAACACCAGCTATCTGCGTCTGGCAGTGATCAGAAGCTCGGCGCCCATGCGCGTGACGCTCAAACCCTTCGTCGCCTATCGCGACTATCACAGCCTTCAAGTAGGGGCGCAGCCGTTCCAACTCGAGTCAGGCGCTGATCAGTGCCGCATTCAAGCTTTTGCCGGCGCCCGGCCCTATCGTCTCCTGGTGAGCCATGGCGCATTCACGGCGGCACCCGAGTGGTATTGGCATTTTTGGCATCGGGAGGAAGCAGAGCGCGGGCTCGACGCCGCGGAGGATCTATTCTTCCCGGGGACCTTCGGTGCCGACCTCTCGCCTGAACTTGCGCTGCTCTTCATGGCCACCGCCGAGCCATCGGCGCCGGCCGCCGGCGACGGGGTACTGAAGTCCATCGAAGAGAAAAACAAGGCACTGGGGGCGCCTCTTCCGAAGACCGCGCCTGCCTGGATACGCACCCTGGCGGGCGCGTCGGACCAGTTCATCGTGCGGCGCGGCACCGCGGCCGGGGCTGCCGCCAGCATCATCGCCGGATACCCTTGGTTTGCCGACTGGGGCCGCGACACCATGATTTCTCTGCCGGGTCTCGCGACCTCGCTCGGACGCTACGACATCGCGGCCGGCATCTTGAGAACCTATGCCTCGTTCGTCGATCGCGGCATGCTGCCGAATCGATTTCCCGATGGGGGCGAGGCGCCGGAGTACAACACCGCCGATGCGACCTTGTGGATGTTTCACGCGCTGGATGACTACCTGCAGGCGAAGCGCGACGCCGGGCTGCTGAGCGATCTGTTCCCCGTGCTGGTGAACATCATTCATGCCCATGCCGACGGCACGCGCTTCGGTATCCACGTGGATGCCAAGGACGGACTCTTGTGTGCCGGCGAGCGCGGTACCCAACTGACGTGGATGGATGCCAAGCAGGGCGATGAGGTGTTCACGCCGCGTATCGGCAAGCCCGTGGAAATCAACGCGCTGTGGCTCAACGCGCTGAGCGTCATGGTTCGCTTCGCCGACCGCATGCGCGCACCGAGCGAAAAGCGATTCTGCGAACAGTTGCTGGATGGTGCCGGCAAGAATTTCGGCCGCTTCTGGAATGAAGGGCGCAGCTGTCTGTACGACGTCATCGACGTCGATGGCGGCAGCGCCTCGGACGATCGGGTCAGACCCAACCAGATTCTGGCGATCTCACTGCCCTACTGCCCGCTCTCCCCGGCGCAGATGCGCGCCGTGGTCGAGCGGTGCGGCCAGGAGCTTCTCACGAGCTTCGGGCTGCGCACATTGAGTCCTGCCGCCCCCGGGTACATCGGACAATATGCCGGCAACCCGCGGCAGCGCGACGCCGCCTATCATATGGGCACCGCCTGGGGCTGGCTGCTCGGGCCTTTCGCCCGCGCGCACTTTCGGGTCTACGGCGACGCGCGCGCGGCGCAGTCGCTGCTCGACCCGATGGCTACGCATGTGAACAGCGCCTGCCTCGGCACGATCAGCGAAATTTTTGATGGTGACGCGCCTCACACTGCACGCGGCTGCTTCGCGCAGGCCTGGAGCGTCGCTGAGATACTGCGTTCATGGATTTATCTCGAGCGCCGGATCTCGAAGACTCAAGGGAATATCGAATGAATATCGAACGAGAGCGTCAACTCGCCCATGTGCTCGGCCCAGACGGCTGGAAGCACTGGGGGCCTTATTTGAGCGAGCGTCAATGGGGCACCGTGCGGGAGGACTACAGTCCCGGCGGCACCGCCTGGGATTATTTCCCGCACGATCATGCGCGCAGCCGCGCATACCGGTGGGGGGAAGACGGCATCGCCGGTATTTCCGATGCCGAGCAGCTCGTCTGTCTGTCGTTGGGGATGTGGAACGGGGCGGATCCGATTTTAAAGGAGCGCCTGTTCGGTCTGACCAACGCCGAAGGCAATCACGGCGAGGACGTGAAGGAACATTACTTTTATCTGGATGCGACACCGACGCACTCCTACCTGAAGATGCTCTACAAATATCCGCATCGCGAATTTCCCTACGCGGATCTGGTCGCGGAGAATCGGCGGCGCGGAACCGATGTTCCGGAATACGAGCTGTTGGATACGGGCGTGTTCGCGGAAAATCGCTATTTCGATGTGTTCGTCGAATACGCCCAGGTCGAACCGGGCGACATTCTCATGAAGATCACGGCGTGGAATCGGGGCCCGACCGCGACGCTGCACCTGATCCCGCAACTGGTGTTGCGCAACACGTGGAGCTGGGAGGCCGGCTGTGACAAGCCGGAATTGCGGGCGGCCGAGGATGGCGCGATTGCGATCGAGCCCGCTGGATTGGGGGCGAGCCGCCTGTATTTCGACGGCGATGCCGAAGTTCTCTACACGGAGAATGAAACCAACGCGCCACGGCTCTGGAACTGCGGAGATACCGGGTATTTCAAGGATGCCTTTCACGAGTGCATCGTCGGCGGTCAGCGCGATCGGGTGAATCCGGCCCGCATCGGTACCAAGGCCGGGGTGTGGTATCAATCCACCATCCCGCCGGGCGGCAAACAGGAGCTGCGATTGCGCTTGACGCGCAACGAGGTCCGCGATCCCTTCGAAGACTTCGACAGTCACATCCGCCAGCGGCACCGCGAGGCCGATGCCTACTACGCCGATCTGCAAAAAGATATCGCGTCCGCGGATGAGCGCACCGTCCAGCGTCAGGCCTTCGCCGGATTGATCTGGAACAAGCAATTTTATTATCTCGACGTGCCGCGTTGGCTCAAGGGTGATCCCGCTCAGCCGAAGCCGCCGGATTCGCGCCTTCACGGACGCAATTCCGATTGGGGCAATCTCAACAACGCCGACATCGTGTCGATGCCCGACAAGTGGGAATATCCCTGGTACGCCTCCTGGGACCTGGCGTTTCATTGCATTCCCTTCGCGCTGATCGACGCGCCATTCGCGAAACATCAGCTCGTCCTGCTCACCCGCGAATGGTACATGCACCCCAATGGCCAAATTCCCGCATATGAATGGGCATTCGGCGATGTGAATCCACCCGTGCATGCCTGGGCCACGTGGCGCGTGTACCAGATCGACCGCAAGCAGAATGCCGGCAAGGGCGATCTGGCATTCCTCGAACGGGTATTTCACAAGCTCATGCTGAACTTCACCTGGTGGGTGAACCGCAAGGACCATCAGGGACGCAATATTTTCCAGGGCGGATTTTTGGGCCTGGACAATATCGGCGTGTTCGATCGCAGCGCTCAATTGCCCACCGGCGGATACATCAATCAATCCGACGGCACCAGCTGGATGGCGATGTACGCATTGAACCTGATGCGCATCGCCTTGGAACTGGCGGAGCACAACCATGTGTACGAAGACATCGCCAGCAAATTCTTCGAGCACTTTTTGAATATTGCCGCGGCGATGAATTCCATGGTCAGCGAGGACGTCGGCCTATGGGACGATGAGGATCAGTTCTTCTACGATGTCCTGTGCCTGCCCGACAATCAGCGCGTGCGCTTGCGGGTTCGCTCCATGGTGGGGTTGATACCGCTGTTCGCGGTGGAAACTTTGGAACCGGAGCTGCTGGAGAGGCTGCCGGGATTTCGGCGCCGCCTGGAATGGTTCTTGATGCACCGTCCCGATCTCGCCGGTCTCGTGTCGCACTGGCAGTCTCGGGGACGCGGCGAGCGCCGCCTGTTGTCCCTGCTGCGCGGACACCGCATGAAAAAGCTGCTGAAGCGCATGCTGGATGAGTCCGAATTTCTATCCGACTACGGCGTTCGCGCCCTCTCCAAGGCGCATCTGGAACACCCGTTCGAATTGCGAGTGGGCAGCGTGCGTGAGTCCGTGCGCTATGAGCCGGCGGAATCGGAGTCCCGTCAGTTTGGCGGCAACTCCAATTGGCGCGGCCCGATCTGGTTTCCGATGAACTTTCTCATCATTGAATCGCTGCAGAAGTTTCATCACTACTACGGCGATGACTTCAAGGTGGAATGCCCCACCGGCTCGGGTAATTTTCACACCATCAACGAGGTGGCGATCGAACTGTCGCATCGTCTGTCGCGCATTTTTTTGAAGGACGACAAGGGCGAGCGGCCCGTGCTGCGCCACAAGCCGCAATTGCAAAACGATCCTTTCTACCAAGACTGCGTGCCGTTCTACGAGTACTTTCACGGCGACACCGGGCGCGGCTGCGGCGCATCGCACCAATCGGGCTGGACCTCGTTGATCGCCAAGCTGCTCATGCCGAGGGCGCACGAGTAGTCAAAGGGGGCAAGCCCCCTCCCCCCAGAAACCCCGTGCACTGGTTGCATAGCGCTACTGGGGACTTGCCCCCAACGCAGGCTCAATAACGCCGCTTTGACGCCGGCGCTACGCAAGTGGTTGAGATCCGCAGCACATCGTTCTCATTTGTGCGCATTACCGTCAGTAATGCGTATTGGGCTGCGTGCGTATTCCGGCCACGATTTCGTGAGCTCTCCCGAGGTCGACGGCGTCCGCGGTTGCGAGAGAAATCGCAAGCGAACTGTGATTGTTGTCACTTGACAACATGCGTGGGCGTCATACACTGCACGAGTGGAAACATGGCTCGATCAAGGCATCCCAACAAGGAAATTGAGGCGGCGGTTCAACATGCGGAGGACAAGGGCTGGCGAGTCACGTCCAGCAAGGGTCACGCCTGGGGCAAGATGTACTGCCCTTTTAACGATCCGGAGTGTCGCTGCGGTTTGCATTGCATAACGAGTATTTGGAGTACACCCAGGAAAACTGAGCGCCACGCGCGGGATTTGAGAAGAAAAGTTGATAAGTGCACGGGGAAGCCAAAAGCTGGTGACGGCAAAAATGAATCCGAAGCGGAGTAAGTGATGGAATACGAGTTTGGGTTGAAATACAAAGTAGCTGATGACGCCGACATGGACGAACTCATCGAGCAGCTCGGTGAAGCCGGTTGTGATGATGCTTTGGTCGGCACCGGACAACCGGGGCGTATCGCATTGGATTTTACGCGTGACGCGAACTCTGCGGAAAACGCGGTCGTCAGCGCGCTATCGGCCGTCAAAAAAGCAATCCCGGGGGCAAAGCTTCTCGAAGTCACTCCTGACTTTGTGGGTATGACCGAGGTTGCGGAGATGCTCGACGTATCTCGGCAGAACATTCAAAGGCTCAAGCAAGCGCACCCCTTTAGTTTCCCTACGCCTATCCATGAAGGGAGCGCCGCCATTTGGCATCTGGCGCACTTGCTCGAGTGGTTTAAGGGACGAGCTTCCTACGATGTCGATCAGGCATTGATCGATGTCGCTCATACCGCAATGCAGATCAACCTCGCGAAGGAAGCAAAGCAGATGGAACGCCGAGTACAAAAAGAAGTGCTCGACCTAGTCGCTTAAAATAACTTGAATCGGACCAGGTTCTGCGCCAGCAGCTCCTATTGTCCAGATTCCTTCCCTACTCCAGATCGCGCGCAGGATCGGCGGCGCGCCAGCTCAGCTTCAGATTGAGCCAAAAATTCCATCCTGTCACGACGATGATCGCGACGGCATTGGCGAGATAGCGGTTCATGCCGAGAAGATTGAATTGCAGATTCAGAAGCACCGTATTGAGCACCAGGCCGGCGAGGCAAATAAGCTGAAACTTGGCAAATCGGCGCAATCGATCCTTGGCACCGGCTTGCCGGGCCGAGATGTCTCCGAACGTCCACGCATCATTCCAGATGAAGTTGTTGATGATGGCCATTTCGGACGCGATCAATTTGCTGCGCGTCAAACCCCAGCCGAGCGTTGACGGATCGCTGAGCAGAAACAGCAGCCCCATGTCGACCACGACGCCGCTGCAGCCCACGGCCGCGAAGCGCACGAATCGGCTGATCGGCAGCGCGGAGAATCTCAGCCGCAGAAGATGCCGCAGATAGTCCACATAGACGGTGCGCGTGACCTTGCTCTCGCCGTGGTCCCGCTCGCGAAAGACGTAGGGCACCTCGCCGATCCAGCGGCATCGCCCCCGTCCCAGCACCTCGATGAGGACTTTGTAGCCCAAGGGATGCAGATCGACGCCTTGAATGGCGCTGCGCCGAACCATGAAGTAGCCGCTCATCGGGTCGGTCACCCGGCCGACGACCCCCGGCAGGACAAGCAAGCCGATGAGCTGCGCACCACGCGAAATGAAACGGCGGAAAATGCTCCAGTCACTGACGCCGCCGCCGTCGATGTAACGGGTGGCAACCGCAATATCCGCGCCGCGGTCCATGACTTTGCACAGATCCAGTGTGACTTCCGGCGGGTGTTGAAGATCCGCGTCGATGACGGCGAGAATGTCTCCCCGAGCCGCTTGCCACCCCCTGATCACGGCCGAGGAGAGACCCCGCTCATGCTCTCTGCGCATGACGCGCAAGCTGGGATAGTCCGCCGTCAACTGATGCGCCAGCTCCCAGGTTCTGTCGGGACTGTTGTCGTCGACGACGATGATCTCGTACTGGCGCGGGAAGGCCCCGTCCAACAACTCCGTCAGGCGACGCACCATCTCCGCGATGTTTTTCGATTCGCGGTAGGTGGGAACGATGACCGACAAATGCAGGGAGTCGGTAGACCCCGCAGACTCCGGGTCAATCCGATAGGGGCCGATGGGAACGCTAAGAAGCGGGGCAAGGCTGCTTTTTTCGGAGAGCATTTAAACGGTCTTGGGCATCGATGCTTCGCCCCGCGACTGCGGGTTATGATAGAAGGCGATGGTGTCGGTCATGGCAACTCCGGCGGTGGGCGAGGACTTTTTAGTGGATTCTACTACCGATCGGCTCGACGCCGACGCCCGATCCCCGCTCCTGGTTCTCTTGCCCGGCCTCGATGGCACCGGCAAATTGTTTGCTGAGTTCTTGAAGGTGATTCAGAGCCGCGTCGATACCCTCGTCGTGGCGTATCCCAACGACACCCCGATGAACTACGACGAACTGGAGACGCTGGTTCGCGCCGCATTGCCCACGGATCGGCCGTTCATTCTCTTGGGGGAGTCCTTTTCCGGGCCGCTCGCGATTCGCATTGCCGCGCGGCAGCCGGCATGGCTGGCGGGGTTGATCTTGTGCGTCACCTTTGCCAGCAACCCCTATCCGTGGGCAGCGTGGGCGCGGCCGCTGGCCGCTTACCTGCCGCTCAAATCCCTGCCTCGATGGATTCGGGCGCCGCTCATGTGGGGATCCGCTTCGCCCAATCGCGCGCCACGCCAATCGGAGCGTGCCATGGCTCAGGTGTCGGCCGCGGTGATCCGGCATCGGATTGCCGCGCTGCTCGCGGTGGATGAGATCTCATCCCTTCCAAAGATCTCGGTACCGGCGCTGGTGCTGTGCGCGACGCACGATCGGGTGGTATCTGAAACGGCCACCCGAAGGATCATGCGCGGCATTGCGCACGCTCAACGGGTCGACATCGAGGGACCGCATTTGTTGCTCCAAACCTGCGCCGCGGCGTGCGCCGCTGCGGTGCTGTCGTTTTTGGAAAACGCATCATTCTCCGGCGACAAGATCAGTCTTGGCGAAGTCCTTTCCCTTGAATAGCAGAGGTTCACCGGTTGCTTTGGCAAGCGCATAGGAAAAGCAATCGCCGAAGTTGAGCCCCGCCGGGTGCCTGCCTTTACCGAAGTCTGTGAATGCCTGCCTCGCGATGTGCGCGTGTTCCTCCGTGACCGGCTCGATCGCGATGTCTGCCTGTCGCAGGAATGCGTCGAGCTGGCGGCTACCGCTGGTCTTGGTCTGAGTTTCAACAACGATGGCGGTCTCAACGAACGTAGCCGCCGACATGCGGCGAGAATCGGCCTGGGCAATCGCCTGGGCGTAGAACTTGGCGTCATCCTCATTGAACAGAACGGCAATAATCGCGGAAGTATCGATAATCACTTTGGCAATCCGCTCTCGTCATACAAAAGTGTCGCGTGATCTACGGGCTTCTGCTTGAGCGTGGCCGCACAGCGGCGCCCAATCGCCAGTAGATCTTCTGCCGTGCTTTTGGCCCTTCGAGAATTATTTAAGCGGAAAAGCCGTTCGCGCAGCGCCTCAGTGACCGCTCGAGTCATGGTTTCACCGGTTTGCTCCGCGATTTTTCGCGCGAGCTCGTGAGCTTCCGGGTCTTTAATATTGAGTGTCATAGTTCTACCCTGGTAGATTGTATTCTACCAAGGTAGATCAACGATGTCTACGTTCTTTAAGGTTACAACCTACTCGCCGCCGGCATCGTGAGCCTGGTGAACGAACGTCGGTGGGGCCGTGTGTTCCAAGCCACCCAGGTGTTGCGTCGCCTCGATCAGCTGCCCGCCCGTAGGGCATCGGCAAGCTGATTGGCGAGCTCGATTCGAGGAGTCATGGTTTCACCGGTTTGCTCGCAATCTTACGTGCGAGTTCGCGGGCAACAAGTGCGGGTGCCCGTACACGGGCACCCTTGATCTCGAGAATTCGCCTTACGACTTGTGCTCGGCCTTCCACTTCTCGACGGCCGCCATGGTGTTCTCGACATGCTTGTCGGGATTCAGGGCGGTGTACTCATAAATGATCTTGCCATTGGGCGCGATCACATACGAGGTGCGGTTGGCATACTCAGGCTTGATCGCCAGCACGGCATCGTATTCCTTGGTGATCTTCTGATCCGCGTCGGCGGCCACCGCAAATTTGTTGCGGCATTCGCTCACGGAGAATTTGTTGAGCGTATCGATGGGATCATGCGAGACACCGATCACGGTCGCACCCAGTGCCTTGAACTTGTCGGTGGCTTCGGCAAAGTTGTGCGCTTCTATGGTGCAGCCGGTGGTGAACGCCGCCGGATAGAAGTACAGAACCACCGGACCGGTCTTCAGCGCGTCGGCCAACGAGAACGTGAACGGCTTGCCGGCAAGGGTCGCCTGGGTGGTAAAGTCGGGTGCCTGAACGCCTGGCGCAAGTGCTGCGTACAAGGGCGCGGCGAGTGCCGCACTGCTCAGGGCGAAAATCATAAGACGCTTCATGGTAAGAGTTCCTTTGGAGCTGAATTAGCTCGGCGGGAAGTCTGCGCCATCCCCGGCAAATTGCATCTCGCCGCGTCTACAGGGTGGACGGCACGCGAAACTCGGCACGACCTAACCACTTACCCAGCCAAAGCGAATATCTAACCATAATCCACCCATTATCCATCCAATATGGTTAGATAATGGTTATATAACCACCCAATGGCAGCAAGGCACAGCCCTAGCCCCGACGTCGTGCGCGGCCGGGCGGCTATTTCAATACGGCTTTGATCTCGCTGACCACCCGCTCCACGTCCTCATCGTGCATGGCCGGGAACAAGGGCAAGGTGACCGTCTCGCGTCCGACTCGCGCCGCCACCGGCGTGTCTTCCTCGCGGTAGCCCGCATCGCGATAGAACTTGAGACTGGGAATGCTCGGATAGTGCACGCCGATGCCGATGCCGCGCTCCGCCATGGCTTTCTGAAATCCCACGCGCGTCATGCCGCGCGCGGCAAAATCAATCAATATTTGAAACATGTGCCAGCTATGTCCCGAATCGCCGCGAGCCGGCAACACCACGCCGGTGAAGCCCCGGAATGCCTCGAAGTAGCGGCCCGCCAAGCTCGAGCGGCGCGCGTTGAAGCCGTCCAAGCGCCGCAGTTGGTCGATGCCGATTTGCGCCGCCACATCCGTGAGATTGCTCTTCGCGCCCGGGAACATGACGTCGACCTCCCCGGCCGCGTTGCGCTTGATGCCGTGAAAGCGATATTGCTCCAGGAGTTCCGCCGCCAGCGCATCCCCGGTGCTGACGGCACCGCCCTCGATGGTGGTCATGTTCTTGTTCGGATGAAAACTGAACACCACCAGGTCCCCGAAGCTGCCGATCGGCTTGTCCTGATACTTCGAGCCGATGGCATGCGCCGCATCTTCCACCACGCGCAGCCCGTGCTCCGCCGCAAGACCGTACAGTCCCTCCATATCCACCGGCAGCCCCGCAAAATGCACCGGCATGATGGCGCGGGTCTTGGGGGTGATCGCCGCGGGCACGCGATTCAAATCGATGTTGCGGGTGTAAAGATCGATATCCACGAATTTAGGTATGGCGCGCAGGCGCGCGACGACATTGGCGCTCGCGGCAAAACTCATGGCCGGCACGATGACTTCATCGCCCGCGCCGACGCCGGCCACTTCGAGCGCCATCTCCAGGCCGGCCGTGGCCGAGGTCATGACCCGCACGTGACGGCTGCCGCCCAGATAAGCGGCCAATGCCGCCTCGAAGGCCGCGACTTTGGGACCGCTGGCCAATTGCCCGGAGCGAAACACCTCCGCGACGGCGGCTATGCTTTCTTCATCGATCGAAGGCCGCGTGAAGGGCAGAAAGGGCTTCATACGGAACTCCGGGAGACCAGCAGCACACCGGTGCAGATGAGCGCAATTCCCAGCATCTTAGGCACGGTGAGCGTCTCTCCCAGCCACGCCACCGAGAGGGCCGCGACGACCACGTAGCCTAAGGACAGCATCGGATACGCGGTGCTCACCGGCGCTTTGGTCAGGGCGGCAACCCACACGCAGACGCTGGCCGAGTAGCACAGCATGCCGGCCCAAAACGGCAGGCTCTTGAACAGGATGACCACGCTGCTGACCAAGACATCGGCATTGAAGGCGCTGAAATGGGCCAGCGGTTTGGTGGCCACCTTCAGCAGCAGTTGCGCCGCGGCATTCAATCCCACGCCCGTCAAAATCAACACCCAGGTGATGAAACTCATTGGCGCGCCACCATCACATGACCCACATTTTCACCGACCGTTCGCATGGGCACGCCCCGCTCCTTGAAATCATTGAAAGTTCTCTTATCCATCACCGCGAAGGCACGCGTTTGCGACGTCCATAGCTTGAAAAACTCGTCGATGTCCGCGATCTCGCCGCCGGGCTCCCGGCGTAATCCATAGTCCAGTTCGCCACGATACCCGACCAAGGTGACGGTACGGCGCAAATAAAAGGGCAGCGTCTGGTCATAGGTGCGCACGGTGTAGAGCGGCGCATCGCGACTCTCGGGCGGCAGCGCCCGTGCCAGGTCGATGCCCGAGTAGATCGGTGCCAGCAAGCTCGCACTCCGGATCAGAAGCAGGCCTGCCAGGCACCAGCCCACCCCTAAGAAAACGCCCGCCCGCGTGGCGTCCTGTGCCCTCTGCACCCACACGAACGCCCCCGACACGATCAACAGCGCCGCCACCTCGCGCAGCGGCTTCGCGAGGGACAGGAAAAAGGGCTGCGCGGGCGATGCCGGCACCAGGCTTAGGCTGTAGAAGCTCGCCACCGCCAGCACCACACCGGCCAAGACCGTCAGGATGGCCGTGACCAGGAAGTCCCGCTTCAAGGTGCCGATCGGCTGGGCCGCGATCAAGACCGCCAACGCCGGCATGGCCGGCAGGATGTAGGGCATGAGTTTCGAATCGGAGAGCGAAAAAAACACGCAGACGAAAATCACCCAGACCCATAGGAAAAACGCGGCGTCGAAGGCCTCGCCCGGGGCGCGTCGTCGCCAGCCCCCGAGCAGCACCCTGAGTGCCGGCACGGTCCACGGGATGGAGCCGATCAAGAACACCATCCCGAAGAACCACCACGATTCCTGGCGGTCGGCGCTCGGCGTCAAATAGCGCGTCACATGCTCGTGAACGAAGAAGAACTGCAGGAAATCATCGCGCCTGCGTGCCGCGAGCCAGTGCCAGGGCACCGTCAAGATCAAAAACACGGGCAAACCCCAAGACAGGTTCAGTTTGCGCCAGGGCGCGAAATCACGGGAACACAGACTGTAAATGACCAGCACTGCCGCCGGAATGACGGCCGCCACCAGGCCCTTGGTGAGCAGCCCCAAGGCCGCCCCGATCCAGGCCATCAGCATCCACCGCGAGCCGCGCTCTCCGGACCCCTGCGCCAGCACAAATCCCGCAACGCTCGCCGTCATGTAGAACGTCAGGCTCATGTCCAGCGTCACCACCTGACCTAAGGCCACCATCATGACCATGCCCGCCGCCACCGCCGAGGCACGCCAGCCCGCCTCTCGCCCTCCCAGGCGCGCGCCGAGCAAGCCCACCAAAGCCACGGTCCCGAGCGCCGTGAGCGCGCTGTAAAGCCGCGCGGAGAACTCGCTCCAGCCCAACCATCGGTAGATCGTGGCGGTCGCCCAGTACTGCAGCGGCGGCTTCTCAATGTAGTCCAGGCCATTTAGGTGCGGGATCACCCAATCACCGCCGCTCAGCATCTCGCGTGGAATCTCGGCGTAGCGGCCCTCATCCGGATTGAACAGCGGTCGGCTCGCCAGTGTCGCCATCCACACCGCCGCCACCAGCGCCGCAAGACCCAGATACAGCGCGCCGGGGCGCAGCTTCAAGACCAGGGCCTGACTCACGCCGCCTCGGCACGGGCGGGCTGCATGGCCAGAAGCCCTGAGCGTCCCGGCACCTCACCCATGATCACGGTCTGATCGGGCAGCGGCCGCTCGAGGCTCAGTTCGCGGATCCGTGCCATGCGTGTGATGTGGGCACCGGCCGCCTGCCACTTGCGCAGCAACGACTCGAAGGCCGGCAGCATGAGCATGCCTTCCAATTCGGCATGCAGGGTGAATACGTGCAATGGCTCGCCGCCAAGAGCGTTCTCGCCGCCGAGAGAGCCGCCGCCGTGCTCAGCCCGGTCGGACAGTCGAAATACCGCATCCGCGATATTCGATTCATCGATCCCGTTGCGGCCGAGCAATTCATCGAAGGTGGGCAGCGTGGTCGGCAATTGCGGGCAGCTGCTGCGCCCCCCTTTGATCATCGGCCAAAAAGGCGTCCGTCCGCGGGTATCGCTGGCGTACGCCAGCTTGAATTCACGCTCCAGTTCCAGCGCATGCGCGTTGATCTGCCAGCCGGCGGCGGCGTGCGACTGCGGAAAAAAGCCGAACACCTGCCTGAAGGCGTTCATCCCGCGCTCGAACTCGATCCGGGTCCACGCGGCCGACTCGCCGGCGACATAGTCCTGCCAGCGCACATGGTCATAGGTGTGCAGTCCCACTTCGAAGCCGGCATCGTCCACATCGCGCATGAACGCGCCGGCCTCGCGGCCGATATCCGGGCCCGGCAGCAGCACCCCGTACAGCAAGGTTTTCAAGCCATAGTGTTTGAGCACCGAGGTGCGCGCGACCTTTTGCGCAAAGCCCTTGCGAAAGACCCGCCGCATCGCGCGCCCCGTGTTATCGGGACCCACGGAAAAATAAAACGTGGCATCGACCTTGAGCTCCTTGAACAGCGCCGCGAGCCGCGGTACGCCCTCGCGGGTTCCCCGCAAGGTATCCACATCGACCTTGAGGCCGATGTGCGTGCGCTCAAGCATCGCGCGACAACAACGCCGAGGCGGAAGGCAAGGCGTGCGCGTAGGAATCGAAGATGGCCTTGAGCGCCATGCGCATGTCGGTCTTCGGTGTCCACTTCAGTTCCGCCGTGGTGTTCTTGATCGAAGGCAGGCGCGCCGGAATGTCCGCATACCCCTTGCCGTAGTAGTCGAGCGCCGAGACCTCGATCAGCGTGGTATTGCGCGCCGTGGGCGCGTACTCCGGGCGCGACAGCGCAATTTCCAGCATCATCTGCGCCAACTGACGGATGGAGTAGGAATTGTACGGGTTGCCGATGTTGTAGATCTTGCCGTCCGCGATTCCGTTCGGATTGTCGATGATGGTGGTGAGGCACTCGACCGCATCGTCGATGTAGGTGAAGGCCCGGGTTTGCGTGCCGCCGTCGACCAGTTTGATCGGCTCGCCGCGCACGATGTGGCCCAGAAACTGCGTCAGCACCCGCGAGCTGCCCTCTTTCGGATCATCCATGCTGTCCAGGCCCGATCCGATCCAATTGAAGGGCCGAAACAAGGTGAATTGCAGTCCCTGTTGGCCGTAGGCCCAGATGATGCGATCCAAGAGCTGCTTCACGCAGGAGTAAATCCAGCGCTGCTTGTGAATGGGGCCCAGCACCAACTCGGAGGTCTCGGGATCGAATTCCTTGTCGCGGCTGGCGCCGTACACCTCCGAGGTCGAGGGAAACACCACCCGCTTCTTGTATTTCACGCAATGGCGGATGATGGGCAGGTTCGCCTCGAAGTCCAGTTCGAACACCCGCAGCGGCTCGCGCACATAAGTCGCCGGCGTCGCAATGGCCACCAACGGCAGGATCACGTCGCATTTGCGCACGTGATACTCCACCCACTCCAGATTGATGGTGATATCGCCTTCCACGAAATGAAAACGCGGATTGGCGAGCAGGGTGCCGACGCGTTCCGATTGCAGGTCCATGCCGTAGATATGCCAATCGGTGTGCTCGAGGATGTACTTGCTCAGGTGATGGCCGATGAACCCATTGACCCCGAGAATCAGAACGTTTTTCAAAATAGACCCCTACGGAAAGCGCTAAACTTTGAGCGCCAGCGGCTGGTGTGCCAGCGCCGGCGGCACGGTATTGTGGGCCAAAGGCTCACCATTGACGGTCAATTGCAAAATCTTAAGACGCCGGCCGTCGGCGCAGTCGGCGTACCAGGCTCCTTCCATTGCGTACAAACACGGTGTCTGGGCGGGGTATTTCACGGGTTGTGGGTCGAGGCAAGTCGCGAGTATCGCAATCCTATACCCCTCGACGTCGGTGAAGGCGCCCGGAAATGGCGGCGCCACCGCGCGCACCAAGTCATGGATGGCGCGCGCCCCGCAGCGCCAGTCGATGCGCCCATCTTCCGGCCGGCGGCGGCCGAAATAAGACCCCGCCGCCAAGTCCAGCGGCCGCGCGGGCGCGGTGCCCGCGATCAACAGCGGCAGACTGCGGCGCAGCACCGTTTGCGCGGCCGCGGCGACCTTGAGGGACACCTCGAGCGCCGTGTCATTCTCCAAAATCGGCACCGCTTCCTGATCGACCAGCGCCCCGGCATCCGGCTTTTCCACCATGTAATGCAGGCTGGCGCCGGTCATCGATTCGCCGTGGATGATGGCCCAGTGAACCGGTGCCCGCCCCCGGTACTTCGGCAGCCAGGATCCATGCAGGTTCAGCGCCCCCCGGCGCGGCACCTGAAGCCATGCCCGGTCCAGCATGTAGCGGTAGTAAAAGGAAAATACGAAATCAGGGTGGCTTGAGGCCCCCTGCGCAACCCACTCCGCCGTGTTGGGCGAGGCGGGCGTGACGACATTCAGTCCGTGCTGAGCCGCCAATTGCGCCACGCTGCCGAACCACTGGTTTTCACTCGGATCATCCGCATGGGTGAACAGCAGCGGAATATCGACTCCCTGCGCCAGCAATTCGCGCACACAGCGAACGCCAACCTCGCTGTACGCAAATACCACCGCACGGGTCACGGGACCGAATGATCCGTGACCCGCCGCGACAAGAAGCCGGGCATGGCCTTGCCAGGATCGGTGTCCTGTTCCAGCACCGCCTCGACGATGTAGCGCGGACGCTCGCGAACTTGCGCGTAGATGCGCCCGACGTATTCGCCGAGCAGCCCGATGCCGAACAGAGCCACGCCGATCAGCAAAAACACCACGCTGAACAGCGTGAACAATCCTTCGGCCTCGGACCCCACCCAGATGCGCCGTACCAACAGGGCGACGAACGCGAACGCCGAAAACAAGGCGACCACCATGCCAATCATCGAAAACAATTGCAGCGGCACGACCGAGAAACCGGTGATCAGGTCAAAATTCAGGCGAATCAAACTGTACATCGAATACTTCGACCGGCCCGCATGGCGCTCCTCGTGGGCAATCGGTACCTCGATCGGGTTCATCGCATAGATCGAGGCCAACGCGGGGATGAAGGTGTTCACCTCGCGCGTTTGGTTCAGCGCAGTCACCACGGAGCGTGCATAGCCGCGCATCATGCACCCCTGATCGGTGATGCGTACCGGCGTGATCCATTCGCGAATTTTGTTGATGGCCTTGGAGAACGTGCGCCGCCACAACGAATCCTGCCGCTGCTGGCGGATCGTGCCCACATAGTCGAAACCTTGATCGAGCTTGCCGACCAATTTGCCGATTTCCTCCGGGGGATTCTGCAGGTCGGCATCCAAAGTGACCACGTACTCGCCGCGCGCATAGGCGAGCCCCGCCATCACCGCCGAGTGCTGGCCGAAATTGGCGTGAAACAACACCACCCGCGTCTCGCCCGGGCGTTCCTGGAACTGTTGGCGCAGCAGCGCCACCGAACGGTCCTTGCTGCCGTCATTCACGAACACGATTTCGTAGGGTACTTTCAGCGCATCGAGCGAGGGATACAATCGCGAGAACAGGGTCGGCAGCACCGCCTCTTCGTTGTACACCGGAATGACGACACTGAGCTTAGGTGTGCGCATCGGCTTTCATTCAATGGTCGGCAGCGACCGCGCCGTGGGATTTCAACAGCCCGAGCAGCTCGGCGGTTTTCGCCTGCATCAGATCAATCGAGCCGCGTGCTTCGACATTGAGCCGGATCAAGGGTTCGGTATTCGAGGTGCGCAAGTTGAAACGCCAGTCGGGAAATTCGAATGAAACCCCATCGGTGCGATCGAGACTCAAGGCCCCCGGCGCGTAGCGCTGCTCGAACGCCGCGATGGCGGCCTTGGCGTCCGGCACCCGGTAATTGAGTTCGCCGCTCACGGGAAACAAGCCGATGCGCTCGCCCACCAAGGCGGAGAGCTTCTGACCGGATTCGGACAGGATTTGCGCCACCACCAGCCACGGAATCATGCCGCTGTCGCAATAGGAAAACCGGCGGAAATAGTGATGCGCGCTCATTTCTCCGCCGTACACCCCGTCCACCTCGCGCATGCGCTGCTTGATGAAGGCGTGGCCCGATTTGGACAGGACCGCTTCGCCGCCGCCGGCCTTGACGATTTCAATGGTATTCCAGGTCAGGCGGGGGTCGTGCACCACTTTGCCGCCCGGTTGGCCGCGCAGCAAAATCGAGGCCAGCAAGCCGACGATGTAGTACCCCTCGATGAAGCCGCCCTGCTCATCGAACAGAAAACAGCGGTCGAAGTCCCCGTCCCAGGCAATGCCGAAATCCGCGCCGGATTTGCGGATCGCGTCCACGGTGGACCTGCGGTTCTCCTCCAGCATGGGATTCGGGATCCCGTTCGGGAAATGTCCATCGGGCTGATGATGAACCTTGATGAACTCAAACGGCAGATGCGGTTCGAGCTGATCGATGATGAGCCCGGCGCCGCCGTTGCCGGCATTCACCACGATCTTCAGCGGCTTCAACGCCGATACGTCCACGTAGGACAAGAGGTGCGCCACATAGGCCTGGGTGGTGTCGATGCGATGCCGCACGCCCGTGCGCGCAGGGGCGGCGAACTCGGCGTGCTCCGCAAACCGGCGAATTTGGATAAGGCCATTGTCGCCGCTGATCGGCTTCGATGCTTCCCGCACGAACTTCATGCCGTTGTAATCCGGCGGATTGTGGCTTGCCGTGATCATGATGCCGCCATCGTAGCCGCCGTCGAAGGTGGCGAAGTACACGCCTTCCGTGCCGCACACACCGATGTCATACACGTCCACGCCGCTGTCGGTCAATCCTCGGCATACCGCATCGGTGAGGCCTGCGCTGCTCAGGCGGATATCGCGGCCGACGACCACGCGCCCCGGGTTCAGAAATTGGGCGTAGCCGCGCGCGACTCGATACGCCACGTCATCGTTCAGTTCGCTGGGGATTCGGCCGCGTAAATCGTACGCCTTGAAGCACGTGATCGAACTCACGTGTTGGTGCCCTTTCGGCCGTAGCTGTCCTCGAAGCGCACGATGTCGTCTTCGCCCAGATAGGAACCGGACTGCACTTCGATGATGTGCAGGGGCACCTTGCCGGGATTCTCGATCCGATGCGTGGCGCCGATCGGAATGTAGGTTGATTCGTTTTCCGACAACAGGAAGGTCTTGTCATTGCAGGTGATGCGCGCCGTACCCTGCACCACGACCCAGTGTTCGGCCCGATGGTGGTGCATTTGCAGCGACAGCACGCCGTTCGGCTTGACCGACAGGCGCTTGACCTGGAAGCGATCGCCGTTGTCGATGCTGTCATAGCTGCCCCAGGGGCGGAAAACCTCACGATGCAGCGCCGATTCGCTGCGGCCGGATTTCTTGATCCTGGCGACCAGTTCTTTCACGTCCTGCACCCGATCCTTGGGCGCCACCAGGATCGCATCCTTGGTCTCGACGATGATGTGGTCTTCCATGCCGACGGCCGCCACCAGGCGGCTGGTCGAATGCACATAGCAATCGTGACTGTCATGGACGAGGACATCGCCCTGCAGCACATTGCCCTCCTCGTCCGCCGGCAGCGCATCGAACAGCGAGGACCAGGACCCCACATCGCTCCAGCCGACATCCAGCGGCAACACCATCGCGCTCTGCGTCTTCTCCATCACCGCGTAGTCGATCGACTCGCTGCGGCACTGGATGAATTCCGCCTTGTCGATGCGCACGAAATCCAGATCGCTCTTCGCCGCCTGAAAGGCCGCCGTGCAGGCGGCGAGGATGTCCGGCGCGAAACGGCTGAGCTCCGCAAGGTAGCGGCCGGCCTTGAACACGAACATGCCGCTGTTCCAGTAATAATCGCCGCTCGCGACAAATTGCTGCGCCACATCGAGCGGCGGCTTCTCGATGAACTGAGCCACCGGATAGGCGGGGCCGAGCCCCTCGCCGCGACGAATATAGCCATAGCCGGTTTCCGGCGCGTGCGCGACGATACCGAAGGTCACCAGCTTCTCGTCCTGCGCCAGCGCCACCGCGATTTCGACAGCCTGCTGAAATTGACGCACATCGCGAATCACATGATCCGCCGGTGCCACCACCAGCGTGGCGTCGGGATCGATGCTCGAGGCCTTGAGCGCCGCGAGCGCGACGGCCGGCGCGGTATTGCGGCCCGAGGGCTCCAACAGGATCGCCGAGGGGGTCAGATCCAGCGCCCGGATCTGCTCGGCCACCGTGAAGCGGTGCGCCTCATTGCAGACCACGATGGGAGCGATGGCCCCGGCAATCCCCCTTAAGCGGGTAGCGGTATCTTGCAACATGGTCTGCTTGCTGGTGAGGGCCAACAGCTGCTTCGGATACATCTCGCGCGACAGGGGCCACAAACGCGTGCCCGCGCCTCCCGAGAGTATGACGGGAATCACGGCAGTCATAGGAACCCTGTTTTCATGGGGATCACTGTGCTCATGGGGATCACTGTGCTCATGGTTGCATCACTGTAAGGCCTTGCCTCGGCCGATGGCGTAGTAGCTAAAGCCCGCCTGCGCCATGTGAGCGGGATCATAAAGATTGCGCCCGTCGAAGATCACCGGCGTATGCAATGCGCCTTTGATGTGCTCGAAATCCGGACTGCGAAACTCGCGCCATTCTGTGACAATCGCCAGCGCGTCAGCGCCCGCCAAGGCGTCGTGACTGTTCTTACAGAGCGTGAGATCCGGCCGGTCGCCGTAGATCCTCAGGCACTCCGGCATGGCCACCGGATCATAGGCGCGCACTTTGGCGCCCACGGACCACAGCGACTCCATCAAGACGCGGCTGGCTGCCTCGCGCATATCGTCGGTATTGGGTTTGAAGGCTAGACCCCAGATGGCGATCGTCTTGCCGCGAAGCTCGCCGAAGTGCGCCTTGATCTTGTTGAACAAGACCTGTTTCTGGCGATTGTTGACGCTTTCCACCGCGGCCAAGATGCTGGCGTCATAACCCACTTCTTCAGCCGAACGCTTCAGGGCTTGCACATCCTTCGGGAAACAGGAACCTCCGTAGCCCGCGCCGGGATAGATGAAGGCGTAGCCGATGCGCGGATCGGAGCCCAATCCGATGCGTACCGACTCGATGTCGGCCCCGAATCTTTCTGCGAGATTCGCCAATTCGTTCATGAAGCTGATCCGGGTCGCCAGCATGGCGTTGGCCGCGTACTTGGTCAGCTCCGCCGAGCGCACATCCATGACGATCATGCGGTCGCGATTGTGGGTAAAGGGTTCATACAAGGATCGCAGCAATTCCGTAGCGCGCTCACTGTCGGTGCCAATGACCACCCGATCGGGCCTCAAGAAATCGGAAATCGCCGCACCCTCCTTCAAAAACTCCGGGTTCGACACCATGTCGAATTCCACGTGAGCGCGCCGCTTCTCCAGCGACTGCCGCACCGCGCTGCGCACCTTATCCGCGGTTCCCACAGGAACGGTCGACTTGGTCACCACCACCTTGTAGTCATTCATGTGATCGCCGATGGTGCGCGCCACCGCCAGCACATAGCGCAGGTCCGCGGAACCATCTTCGTCGGGCGGCGTGCCCACCGCAATCAGTTGGAACAGACCGTGATTCACGCCTTCTTGGGCATCGGTGGTGAAGCGCAGGCGCCCGGCCTCGGCGCTGCGCTTGATCAAGGATTCGAGCCCCGGCTCGTGGATCGGCACCTCACCCCGCTGCAGCATCGCCGTCTTGCGCTCATCCACATCCACGCAGAGCACATGATTGCCCGCGTCCGCCAGGCACGCGCCCGTCACCAGGCCCACATAACCGGAGCCGAAAATCGTAATTCGCATACGTAATATTCTGATTTAGCTAGGAAAAGTAGCGCGAAAGCCTAGCGGTTTTGCGGGTTCAAGTAAAGCTGAGGAAACGAGGTTACGGGGAATTAAAGTCAGGCCCAAGGCTCCTCGAGCAGCTTGAGTTCCCAGGCCACGGAGCTGGAAACAATGGCCTTCAAATCGTCATAGCGCGGCCGCCACCCGAGCTCTGCGCGCACCCGGTCGGCCCGCGCCACCAAGTACGCAGGATCGCCCGCGCGACGCGGCTCCTCGCGAATATTCAAGGGCTTGCCCGCGACCGATTCGACCATCGCCAAGACCTCGCGCACCGAGTAACCATGACCGTAGCCCACATTCAGCGCGGTCGACTGACCGCCGCCTCGAAGATAGGCCAAGGCATCCCGATGGGCCGAGGCCAGATCCTCGATGTGCAGGTAATCTCGCACCCCGGTGCCGTCCGGGGTGGGGTAGTCGCTGCCGAACACCGATACATGCGGGCGCTTGCCCACCAGGGCCTCGCAGGCGACTTTCGTGAGCAAGTGCGACCCGATGGTGGAATGACCGATCTGCCCGCCGGGGTGCGCTCCCGCGACGTTGAAGTAGCGCAGCGCGACATAACGCAGGGGGTTTACCGCCGCGACATCCCGCAGCATCCACTCGCTCATGAGCTTGGAGGTGCCGTAGGCATTGATCGGATTCGTCGGGGATGTTTCGTCCGCGTAGCCGTCCGCCGGTACGCCGTAGACGGCCGCGCTGGACGAAAAGACGAAGTTTTTGACGCCATTCTCGACACAAGCCTGCAGCAACGCCCGGGTTCCGCAGGTGTTATTGCCGTAGTATTTCAAGGGGTTAGCCACCGACTCGGCCACGCTGATATGGGCCGCGAAATGCATGACGGTGTCGACTCGGTGTTCTGCCAGCACGCGGGAAACCAAAGACTGGTCACCGACGTCCCCTACGATGAGGTCGCCCGAGGTTACCGCTTGCCGGAATCCTTTCACCAGATTGTCGAGGACGACGACGCGCTCACCGGCCTCGCCCAATTGCCGTACCACATGACTGCCGATGTAGCCGGCACCGCCGGTCACCAAGATTGCCCCGTTACTCAAACCCTCTCCGTTCGCTTGCGCTTCAGTTATGCGATCAATCGAGCTTCAGAGACGTTGCGCTTGAACCATTCATAGGTTTGCTCGATGCCCGCCTGCAAAGTGATTTTAGGTTTCCACCCGAGAGCACTCAGGCGGGACGTGTCCAATAATTTCTGCGGCGTGCCATCGGGTTTGCTCGAATCAAAGACCAAGCGGCCTTTAAACCCCGTCGTGACCGCGATCATTTCCGCCAGTTCCCGGATCGTCACATCCTCGCCCCAGCCGATATTGATGATTTGCTCGTGGTCATAGGCCAGCATGAGATGAACCACGGCGTCCGCCAGATCATCGACGTGTAGGAACTCGCGGCGCGGTGTGCCGGTGCCCCAAACGGACATCGTAGGGTCACCACGTACGGTGGCCTCGTGAAACCGCCGGATCAACGCGGGCAGCACATGCGAATTCTGTAGGTCGAAATTGTCGCCCGGGCCGTACAGGTTGGTGGGCATCAGGGAGATCGCATTGAACCCATATTGGCGCCGATACGCCTGACACATCTTGAGCCCGGCGATTTTGGCGATGGCATACCATTCGTTCGTCGGTTCCAACGCCCCGGTGAGCAGGTATTCCTCCTTGATGGGTTGCGGTGCGAGCTTGGGATAAATGCAGCTCGATCCCAGAAACACGAATTTTTCAGCGCCGGCGCCGTAGGCTGCGTCGATGACATTGTCTTGAATCAACAAGTTGTCACGGATGAATTCAGCAGGCCGGGTGTTGTTGGCGTTGATGCCGCCAACCCGCGCGGCCGCCATGACCACGGCCTGTGGGCGCTCGCGCTGAAAGAATTCCGACACCGACTTCTGATCGGTGAGGTCCAGTTCGCGACGGGTGACGAGCAAGAGGTTGCTGTAGCCGCGTGCCTGCAGGGCACGGACCACGGCCGAGCCGACCAGACCGCGGTGGCCGGCGACGTAGATTTTTGAGTTCTGAGCGAGCGTCACTGAGCTACTCGTTGTGGTTGTATATCTTGTAGCCTTCCTTGGAAATCAGGGCGTCCCGTTCTGCTGCATCCAAATCGGCGGCGACCATTTCGGCGACCAGCTGATCAAAACTGACCTCGGCAGCCCAGCCCAACTTCTGCTTCGCCTTGCTCGGATCGCCGAGCAGGGTTTCGACCTCGGTAGGACGGAAATAGCGCGGGTCGACCCGAACCAGGGTGCGTCCGGTCTTCTTGTCGATCCCCTCCTCCTCCACGCCGCTGCCCTTCCACTCGATTCTCATCCCGAGGCGGGCACCGGCCGCCGCGACAAAGTCCCGGACTGAATGCTGCTTTCCGGTTGCGATGACAAAATCCTCCGGCGTGGCCTGCTGCAGCATCAACCACTGGGCGCGGACATAGTCGCGCGCATGGCCCCAATCCCGCCGCGAATCCAGGTTTCCCAGGTGCAACGTCTCTTGAAGCCCGAGATGAATGCGGGTCAGTGCACGGGTGATCTTGCGGGAAACGAACGTCTCGCCGCGCAGCGGCGATTCATGATTGAAGAGGATGCCGTTACAGGCGAACAGGCCGTAAGCCTCACGGTAATTGACCGTAATCCAGTAGGCATAGACCTTAGCCGCCCCGTAGGGCGAACGCGGGTAAAACGGCGTGGTCTCCCTCTGCGGCACCTCCTGGACCTTGCCGAACATCTCCGAAGTAGAGGCCTGGTAGAACCTCGTCTTCTTCTCCATCCCCAGAATCCGGATGGCTTCCAGGACCCGTAAGGTCCCCACGGCATCGGAATTGGCGGTGTACTCGGGCGTTTCGAACGAGACGGCCACGTGGCTTTGAGCGGCAAGGTTGTATATCTCGTCCGGCTGAACCTCCTGGATGATCCGGATGAGATTGGTCGAATCGGTTAAATCACCGTAATGCAGCGCGAAGCGTACGTTCTTTTCGTGCGGATCCTGGTACAGATGATCGATACGGTCGGTATTGAAGGACGATGCGCGGCGTTTGACGCCATGCACTTCGTAGCCCTTTGCGAGCAGAAACTCGGCCAAATAGGCTCCATCTTGCCCGGTAATACCTGTGATTAACGCTGTTTTCGACAAATCATCCTCCACACGGCATGAACTTCAGACACTTCCTCCGCCGAGGCGACCGGCGGTCGAGCTTTGGAAGGTTGACGGCGAGATTCGCAGCGTTGCATGCACCGCACACTTTGACGCTGAATTGCAGTCTATAGCGATAAATCGCAGCGGTCACCATCTGAAAAACATACACAAATATCCGGCAAGTTTTTCAATTCCCCGCCTCGCGTCATCGCTGGTGCCACTGGGCGGCGTCAACGCATGCCTGGGCGGCGTCAACGCATGTCGGACGATTGCGTTAACGGCCAAGGCGCGAACGGATTCCGCGTGCCGAACGAATGTCGCCGACATGCTACAGGTACCACTCTTGGTTCGTGAATGGGCTAATATGTCGTTACAATACAGGCCGATGCCCGCGCATCGGGCTTGATAAGAATGATCATAGAGTCTGGGGGGGAGACCAAGGGCAGGGGAAGTAAACTGAATTTTGGCGTGGCGCTTGCTGTCACTGGAGTAAGCACATGAGTATTAGCGTCATTGATAACGACAGGGAGCAGTTGAATGCCAAACGAAAATCAGGCCAGTTGCGAATGACATCAGGTTCCCCGGCAGCTAGGGCGCGTAAAGAGTCGGAAACAGTCCCGCCGATAGAAGGCATCGGTCCAGAAGCGGGCGCGGGTTTTCGAGCGGCCTCCGCCAAGACAATCCAGACGGCCCACGAGACCCGCTACGATCAGGACCTGGTGTCTTACCTTTCGGTCGAACCCAGGAATGACCTTCGAGCGGTAGCCGACTGCCCGCAAACACCTCGTGTTGTTTATCACGCCGCCAAGCGCTCATTTGATCTTGTATTCGGGTCGGTGTTGCTGGTCATCGCGACGCCCATCATCTTGGTTGCCGCGGCAGCGATCAGGCTCGAATCCAAGGGATCGCCTTTCTTCATACAAACGCGAGTGGGGAAGGACGGCCGTCCTTTCAAGATTGTGAAGCTTCGCGGCATGTTCAAGGACGCGCGAGATCGGTTTCCCAGCTACTACGATTATTCGAACAAGCCGGACCTGGACTTCTGTTTTCATCATGAGGTTGATCCACGCGTTACGCGCGCCGGCAATTTCATCAGAAAGACCAGCATCGATGAACTCCCAAATCTATGGAATGTCGTATTGGGGGATTTGTCGCTGGTTGGTCCGAGACCGGAAATACCGGAAGTCATGGCGCTCTACGGAAAATATCGGGACGAGTATTTGTCGGTCAAACCCGGCGTTACCTGCCTATCCAAGTGCACGGGCCGGGACCGCCTCACAAAACGCGAGACCATCGAATATGACTTGGATTACATTCGGCGGCGCAATTTTCGTGCGGATATGCGCATACTTTGGCGGACCTTTCGCGGCGTGGTTATGCGACGCGACGTATTTTGATGATGCCTTTACGGCGCTCGGCCGCCAAGCCTGAAGCAATCCCATGAGAGTATTGGTTTTAGGTGGTTCCGGCTTTTTGGGTTCACACATCGTGGACAAGTTCTTGGCGGAAGGTCACGATGTAGTCGTATACGATCTCTATCCGGAACGCTTTCGGCGATCGCCCGCCGGCATAACATTCTTCACAGGCGACTTCGGCAACGTTGGCGCTCTCGATGAACTGATTGCCACGGGATTTGGTGCCGTCATCCATTGCGTCAGCACGACGACGCCGAAGAGTTCCAACGAATCGCCGGAATTCGACATCCAGTCGAATGTGATTGGCACTCTGTATCTGCTCGATATTTGCGTCAAACGCAAGGTCGGTAAGGTAGTGTTCTTGTCTTCAGGCGGAACCGTGTACGGCGATATTGGCGAACGGGACAAGGTCGACGAGACCCATGCGGTGCGTCCGATGTGCTCGTACGGCGTATCGAAGTTGACCATCGAGCATTACCTTGACGTGTATCGGCACCTGCGCGGGCTCGACTACGTGGCTCTGCGGCTATCAAATCCATACGGGGAGCGTCAAAGCCCGCTTCGAGCGCTCGGCGCGTTGACCGTTTTCTTGCACAAATCTCTAAAACGCGAGAGTGTGGAAGTCTGGGGCGATGGACGGGTCACGCGAGATTTCATCTATGTTGGGGACGTTGCCAATGCAGTCTACCTCGCAACCGTCAAGCCGGTCTCTGGCATTTTCAACGTTGGAACTGGAACCGGCCTATCACTGCGAGAGATTCTGGCAGAAATCTCGAACGTTATCGGCCGCGAGACTAGTGTCAATTGGCTCGCCCCGCGCTCCTTCGACGTTCCTCGGATAGTGCTTGACGCGACAAAACTCAAGCGAGCGACCGACTGGAATTGTGTTACGCCGATTCAAGAAGGTGTCGCGATCACGGCCGATTGGCTACGAACCACAGACATTTGATCCGCATAATTGACGCTATCGCCAATAACCAGGCGACATTGACAGCTTTCGTTTTATGTTGATGGGCAATGTTCGATGAATACGCCCAAGGCGATAGCCGACCCACTTCGCCAACGTCAGTGAAATCGCTCGCGGAATTTCGGCTGCGTTGTAATCCATCAAGTAGTGAAGCTCAGAAGCTACGAATTTCCATCCTTCCGCACTGTGCGATCCAAACTGTTCTTGCATCCAGTTATTTTCCGCATCAAATGTCCCAATGTCGAAATATCGGCGCAGCGTCTGCATGAACGTGTAGTCGTGGGAGTGGTATACGGTAGCGGCAGCACAATATAAATTGGCATATCCCGCTTTGATTGCTCTCGCTGCGAACTCCATATCTTCGCCAAGGATTAAATTTCTCCGGAAGCCGCCGAGATCGATCAAAGCAGACCTTCGATAAGCAGAAAACGAATTGGAACAGAAAAATGCCTTCGTTCCGATCCTCTCTGCAACATGCGCGTTCTTCTTTTCCGATTCTTCGCGGTAATTGAACTTCCGCGAATGAGCCTCGATAAGCGTTGCTCCGGTGTGCGGCAGCTGGCGCCCATACGCAACAACCACTTCAGAGTCCATGAAAGAATCTACGATTTCAGCAAAAGCCGTCCTGTTTGCCGGTATCGCATCTTGCGTCAAAAACACGATGATTTCACAATCAGCCAAGTGCTCCGCCGCCCACTGGCGCGTGCCGCCGTGGTTGAATTGGGATCGCTCTATTCCAACGACCTCCAGGCCTGCAGAACGGGCTAAATCTGCCGTTTGGTCGTCTGACGCGGAATCTATGATGAGTATCCGGTGTGGACGAAGGCTCTGCGTGCTGATCGCTGACAGACACTCCGTCCATCTGGCGCCGGCATTGAGCGTGGGGATAACCAGTCCGACGCGAGGCACATAGCTTGAGATGTTCAATCTTCGCTCACGATTTGTTCATCGTACTTGTGAGGCATACGTTCCGTGGCGGCTCGCGCTGGATAGTGCCCGAAATTCAGATCGCTCAGCCGCCAGAACTCTCGGCCAACGATTCAAGAAGTGCCCACAATTTGGCCGCGGAGCCATCCCAGTCGAAAAGCTCAGCTCTTTGCTTTCCGAGTCGAATCTGTGCGCTTCTGACGTTCAAGTCGAAACTCAGCACCTCGAGCCAGTGGGCAATTTCTTCAATTGCGTAGGGATCTACGATGATGGCGGCATTGCCGGCAACCTCGGGCATTGCCGCTCTGCTGGATGTCAGCACGGGTACGCCGGCAGCCATCGCTTCAAGAATCGGGAGTCCAAAGCCTTCATAAAGAGATACGAAGGCTACGACGAGCGCGCCCTTATAGGCCATGACCATCTCTTGATCACTTAGATCACCGACGAAGTGCACCATCCCTTGCAATCCAAGTTTGCTAACTTCAGCACTGAATTTGGCGTCAGCTTGGCCGGTAAATACGAGGTGGATCTCATTACTCGGGAGCGCAGAGACCCCATACGCGCGCACCAGTCGATTTGTGTTTTTGTACGCTCTGTGATTTCCCGGGTAGAAGACATATTTGAAAGAGAAAAGCTTCCTGGAACCATTCTCAGAAAATGCAACGGACACGCCGTTGCGAACGAGCTGCACTTTTTGCTCGGCCATTGCGGACCACTTTAGGAATTCATTTCGCGTGTATTCGGATACGCAAACAATTCTCGCGCAATTTCTATATAGCGGTTTGAGCACCCAATTGTAATATGCAGCGTGCGCCCGCGAGTAAAAATGCAAATGAGTCAAATCGTGGACTGTAACCACAGCCGGCATCGATGTGAGGAATGGAGGCATGAACCCCGGCGACCAAAATACACCCCTCCGGCCCCTGTGTCTTTCAAGGGCTCTCGATATGCTAACCGGGGAAAGAGGACCGGCGACGGGCCCCTTCACTAGGATATCTACGACATCGATGTTATTGGGTACACGCCGCAACATCTCCCGCTTAACCACGCCAATACCGGTGTTATCTGGCCAGCGCAAGTCCGAGTAAACTATCATAACGTTGGCGACACAGGGCATTGCCCGGCGAGAATGCGGTGTAGCAAGATTCCGCCTCCGACTGAACTATTCAGGATAACCATCATTGACCCACATTTAGGATCGCCACTATGAGCTACCAAGCTCTGCGATGCCATTGTTTCCTCACTCGGGGACCTGACTGGTCCGCGCGGACCACTGATGCAGAATGATCACAGAAAAGCGCTTCGTTTGAGCGAGCTTGTTTTTTCCCCTCACCTCCTGGTGTTTTGGTTTTACAACGTTCTGTATTTTCTTCCGCTGCTGGCAATATCTCAACTGGGCGAAAACCAGGGTCTGACGTCTCGGGCTTTCGACATGCCCGTCGTTCTCGCGGCGGGCTATGTGTACGCACAAGGACTGATAGCATTCAGTACAGGGTCGATAGTTGTACTATTTGTCCAGATTTTCAGATCGCGGGGGCTGCCGGCGCGCAGCAATCGATATGCGGAATTCGGGACATCCGAGAAGATCGCCGTACTCGCTCTCATTCTGGTTTATATCGGTTCAAAGATCGCTTTGATTCCTCTGGGCGTTTATCAAGAATACGCATTCGACACCGGGAGCATGACTGGTGGCGTCTGGAGTTTTTCCACGGTCTGCTCTGAATGTATGCTGCTAGCCTCAATCCTCGTACTTTCATCCAAATCGCGACATAACGTGCTGGGGTTCTTCCTAATCAGCCTGCTGAATGCGATTAATCTTCTGCACGGCTCCCGGCTGGTCTTCGTGGTGAACGTGATGGCCGCCATAGTGTTGCTCTACTTGCGGGGAGTCATCACGCTGCGCCGAATTCTCCTGTATGGGCCGATAATATTCGTACCCGTGCTGCTGCTCATCTATTTCGTATTCCTCTCTCGATCCGGCTCACTAGGTGACGGCAGTTTCTCACTGGTTACCGTCCTCAGCCCAATCGTTCTCGAGAGCGTGCTTTCCCAACTGTCCCTGCAAAACGTGCTGAATTCGCCAAGCTTGATGAATTCTACCGGATCAATTGCAAACTTTTTTGGGGATGTAATTATTAACGCAGCTCCTCGATTTATCCTGCCGGACAAGGATAGCCAGCTCTTCTTTTCGAGCTTCGACTTTCTGTCTCCCGAAGGAGCGTTCAACGGATATGCGAGCAGCATCATCTATTTCGGCGTATTTTGGCCGGCGTTCTATTTCATTCTAGGAATCGCTTGCAGCTACGCCTATTGGAAAGCGCGAACCAGCTACTGGTGGACTATTTTGTATGTTTATTTTTCCGCCGACATCTTATTCCGGTTCATGCGTGACGGATCGCTGATACCGATTAAGATGCTAATAAATGCAATAGAGTTTCTCTCGATTCTAATTGTTCTTAGGGCAATTTTTCGGCATTTGAAGCGGAATCGAGCCGGGGGTCCGTCTCGCACGATCTCCGAAATCTATGACGGGTCGGGCTAAGGCCATCACAGGCTTTATTAGTCGTCAGATCGCAATGCAAGAGATACAAAAATAATCCCCAACGAAACAAACAGGCCCGAAAACAGGCCAACGGTTATCCAGAGTATCTTAATGGGGGAGGCAGGCTTCTCTGATGCGACCGCAGGATCAACCACCTTGAACGCGTACTCTTCGCTTCCGCGCGCGATCATGGATTTGTTGAGCTCGTTCTGTAATACCGTGTATATCGCCTGTTTCGCTTCCACGACAGTAGTCTTGGCTGCCTCGGCACTCAGATAGCCAATGTTTCGCTCAGACTCTTCTATTGCTTTGTTTCTTAGATATTCGTTTGCCATGCGCACCAAACCATTTGCCCACACAGCGGCAATCGCTGGATCAGTCCATTTGATCGTAAGCGTGACTATTCCGGTTTTTGTATCCGACGTGACCTTTCGAAGGTCCTTCTTGAGATATTGAGATGCTTTCCACAACGTTGGCGGGTCATCTTTACGCTTCCAATTTTTAAGGCCGGCATCCCAGCGTTTCGCGTAAAGAATGGGCAGTAAATCGTTCGACCGAATGTACATCGTGGCGAGCCCATTCGACTGCAGAAATGCCAACGACTCCGATTTCTTGGAATCCGATCCTACAGATATACCCGCAAGAGCCGCGAGCCCCCCCAATTGCGATGTCGCAGAGCCGGCTAAACCACCGGACGTACTTGAAACAGGTGACAAAACAATTGAGGCCTCGTACCATTTTGGCACCAAGAAAGCCGCGATGCCCGCACCCAGACCCGCGACCATGGTGAGAGACACCACGAAACGGCCGTGTTTTTTGACTATATTAATCAGTTCCTTGATCGATATTTCCTCGTTTTCGGTAGACTGGATGACGTGTTCCATAACCTGCGCAGATCTTTGTTTTTGGGCGGAATAGTCAATACCCGAATTGAGCGCCCGCGTCCAGTCAGTATTGTCCCTGATTCGAACGAATCGTTCTTTCGCGCTTCAGGCGGACCTTGAAGGTTTCTCAACATCCGCCCAACGGCCGATTCCGAAGCAACTGGCCCCATTCTGCGGCACTATTGGCGGCATTGAGCGCAGGCCTCTCTGCAAGGATAACCCGTGCATTCGAGAGTGAATTGCCACAAACTTCCCCACTGGATCAAAGGTAGCGAATGTCGGATTTTGACGCTCAATTAGTGAAGCTCTACGCAATCCAAGCCGCGGTCAAAGGCGACCCGTACCTCCATGCTCATTCTAGAAATCTGGCAGTAATCAAGCGCCAAACCAGTATCTTTGCACGATGCCAGGATTATTTCCGCGATGCTGGTAAAGTTTTGGATTGGGGTTGTCGTCACGCCGCCGATGCATGTCTGATTCGAATGATGCGCGGCCCCGAGGTAGAACTGCACGGATGCGACGTGGATCGCGGTGACTACAATGTCTTCTATGATTTTGCCCGTCTTAAGTACTCACAACTGAGTCATCCGTATCTGTTGCCATATGAGGACGGTTCGTTCGACGCGGTAATCGGAAGCGGCGTGTTAGAGCACGTGCCGAATGATTCTGAGTCTTTGAAGGAGCTCTACCGTATTATCAGGCCAGGCGGCTTCTTCGTAATGACGATGCTGCCAAATCGATACTCCTATACGGAATGGCTCAACCGCAGGCTAAATAACCCGCATCATCTCCGGCTGTATTCTCTTTCTGAGGCGAGACGGATGTTTATGCACCATGGCTTCTTGCCGGTCACCTGTGGATACCACCAAATAATACCCACGCTGTCGAGTCCCAAGGGCGGCATATTTGACTTTCGCATGGCCAATGCACTGGTTGAAACCATATTTCCGCTCAACTCATTTTTGGAGCGACTTTGGCCGGTAAATAGACTGTCGACAAATATCTTCGTCGTCGGCAAGAAGGTAGAAGCGTTCCACGGCTGAATGAGGAGATCGTTGACGGATAATTCCTCGCTTGCGCGGTTCGCCTCAATCGATCGGCATTCCCCAAGCAGATAGCTGCAGTGATTTGCGCAATACGGAATCAGCCGCTGCAAATTCCCGTGTTTGGTTATCTGCAACCAGCAGATTGAACTGGTTCTTTGATCGATAGGTTCCGCTCACAGGCCACGCGTCAATTGAATAGGCAACGCCATTCGCGCCACACACGCGCAGGTCTAGGCCGCGCCCACGCAGAAAAGATGAAAAGCTACGTGAGCCGCTTTCAATGGTGTAGGCATCGCGCTTGGTCCTGGGAAAAACAGTTTGCGATGCAAATTGTGAGAATAGCTCGCTTCGTGTCAAGAACGCGTTTGTGCGTAAATGTGGATTCGGAAATGCTGGAAATTGCATCCTATTTCTGATCAATGTTGCCGCGCGACGCAGGCGGGGGACGAAGTTCGCCGGCCACGGCGTATGAAGTAGCGCGTCAAAGGCGCTTTCCCAAGAACCCGTCGCCCCCGTTGCTCCAACCCCGCTGCTTTGAGCCCCTTCATAAAGCAGCGACAGCCAATTTTCACTTAGTATGCGGCTGTGCGTATTCAGAAAGCAGAACCATTCCGCTGGAATCATGTCAGCGACTCTGATGTAGGCTCCAAGGTCAAATCCATCGTCCGGCAAAGAGATGACTGTAACTGGGACGCCGGCAAAATACGCCTCCAGCTGCCGAATTTCTCCTTCGGATTTCCATCGCTTAGCCGCGACGTATAAGGAGTGCGCGATTCCGGCGTTACATGAAACATAAGTTTCGGAGAATTGTCGAATCGATTCAGCACCGCCGGGACCGCCACGGGCAATGTATATGAGCGCTAAATTGACCGATACATCTGGCATCAAAAGCAAGAAATCATATCCCTGGACGCACTAGAGCCTGGTCGATCGTTTCACCACGTAGCGAATCGTGCCAGAACCAAGTGCTCGATTGCTTACAAGCGAGATGACCCTTCTGGTGGCGGCGGCAAACATATCCGATGGATTGCGGCCAAACTCACGATACAAGCTACGGGCAAGGCGGATATCGTACCGGGCAGTGCGGATAAGCGTACTCAACATTCGAGCTGCCGATTGGCTTCGCAGGCTGCCATATGCATTGGCGGCTTCGAGCATTGGACGGTACCGCTCCAATAGGCTCAATTCTTGGCGCAACAGATCTGCATTTTTACGGAATACGTTCTGCTCCTGACCGCTATGGCGGGTGACCATGCATCCAACCTCATCGCTAATCAGCAAATCTCCCAGCTGGAGAACCCGGAAAAACATGTCTATATCGGCCGGTGAGCCAAGTGACTCGTCAAACGGCAAACATCGCTGCAATGCAGCGGTCCGGATAACGATTCCGGACGGATAATTGAATATATTTGTTCCGAGATAGTAGCTCACCCAAAACCACGCCGCAGGCACACTTTGGCCGACATACAGTCCCGGCGAAAGTCGATCCGCAATGGTCTCAATCGCCCTCCCGCCCAAGTCGACGATCCTGCCCCTGCTCGATACCAGAGTCGCTCCGCTGTTGGCTTGCATAAGTGCAATTGCCGAGGCTAAGAACCCAGGCATTAGGCGATCATCGGAGCAGAGGAACAATGTATAGTCCCCAGAGGCAAACTCGGCGCAGCGATTGAAATTACCGAATAATCCAATATTTGAACTATTGCGATGTACCCGCAAGCGGGGGTCGCTAAGCGAATTGACCAATTCCCAAGTGCCGTCGTCGGAATGATTGTCTACAACGACCACTTTCAGCCCGTCGACTCGCTGTGCCAGCGCGGATTCGATTGCGGCGCCTACCAAACTTCGCCTGTTGAAAACCGGGATAACTACGGAAATGCTAATTTTTCAACCTCAAATGGCTCATTTTTGCCGATCGCAATGCCGTTCTGAGCTTACTTGAATGCCGTCGAATTTAACTAGAAATATCGCTGCCAACGGGTTGGGCCGGCTTTGGGCAGTATTGGCCAACGTCATTTTTGTGCCGCTGTACATTCGCCTATTGGGTTCGGAATCCTACGGCTTGGTGGTTGCTTATGCCACGCTGGTCGCCTCTATTCAGGTATTGGACGTAGGCCTAAGCAGCATGCTTTCGCGCGAACTTGCATTGCGTGTCGGAGGAAGTAAGGAGAGTCTGCGGTTTTCCGGTTCTGCACGTGACCTTGCTCGCACCGTGGAAATTGCCTCGATCGTGATCGGGATAATGATCGGCACAACCGTCGTTGGCTTGGCTCCCATTATTGCCCAGAAATGGCTTGTAACTCAGCATCTATCTCCAGCAGACACCGTATCGGCTGTCCGGCTGATTGGCCTAATCGTCGCCGTACAGTGGCCCGGAATAGCGTATCAGAGCGGATTGCTGGGGTTGCAGTCCCAGGTGAAGCTGAATGCAATTCGAATTGCAACGTCCTCGATACAATCACTCGGCGCTGCATTTGTACTGTGGAAGATTTCCCCCACTATCAATGCTTATTTTGTCTGGCTTCTGGTCATCCAACTTGCCGGCACTTTGACGCTTCGGAGCGCGATGTGGCGTAGCTTACGAAGTGATGAGCGTGCACGGCCTCGATTTCGATTTTCGTTGATTCTAGCGCCATGGCGGTTTTCTCTTGGTGTTGCCGGAATTGCGTTGTTGTCCTCGGCACTTACGCAATCGGACAAGATAATTCTTTCGAAGATAGTACCCCTAAGCGAGTTTGCCACCTATGGTGTCGCTTTTACGGTGTGCAACGTTCTCAGCCTGATTGCAGGACCTGTATACCTGGCTGCATTGCCCCAACTCACTGCGTTGTCGTTGCTCGCAGATGATTCAAAAATGCGCGAGCTCTATTTTCGAAGTTCGGAGCTGGTCGCCCTACTAGTGTTTCCGGCTTGGATGATTCTCGCGTTTCACTCCCAAGAGATTGCCGCCATTTGGCTCGGCAAGGGAGTGAAGTCACTAGCCGTTGCCAAACTGCTACCGCTTCTCAGTGCCGGATCACTCGCGAACGCGATTGACACGATGCCCTATGGATTGCAGATTGCGTCCGCCTGGACATCCTTGTCGGTCATAAAAAATATTGTCGCGGTATCCATCGTTGTTCCCGCTCTTTTCTTTGCAGTGCGCCATTTTGGAATGATTGGCGCCGCCGCGATCTGGGCGGCTTTGAATGTCGGATATCTGATATTCGAGATCCCAATCATGCACAGAAGGTTACTGAAGCATGCCTTGGCGTCATGGTATTCACGTAGTTTGGCACTCCCAATCGTTTGCACGGCGGCCATTGGGGCGCTGACGCATTCTTTTGCCGTTCCAACGGATGATCGATTGCTTGGTCTGGCGATACTTGTGGCTTATGCATCCTTGGCTACACTGAGTTTGGCCATGCTTATGCCCTCGATACGGCACTCGATCATGCTGCTGCTGTCCAAAAAATTTGGCCACGCTTCCAGTTAGAGAAACTCGAAGAGGTATAATCGCAACTTTGCCGTGCCGAGCGCAAAAGTCAATTGGCGGCCTCCTAACGTGAAATATTGTCCATACTGCAAATCTCCTGCTTCGCTCTATTTAAAATCCAGCGATCGAAACCGCCTCGTTTCCAGCGAGACATTTGCGTACTTCCATTGCAAAGGCTGCGGACTCGTTTTCATCGACCCAGTCCCTCCCAATCTTGATCTTTACTACGCTGGAGGCTATCAGCCCATTCCAAAAACGATTGGAGAGTTGCGGACGCTTGCAAGCAAGGAGAAGTATCGTCTCAAACCCATTATGAACAAGGTTGGGGGCGACCTTCTTGAAATTGGACCATGGATTGGTATCTTCAGCATCAACGCAAAGGACGCGGGATTCAAAGTTGATGCAATTGAGATGAGTCCCGCCGCCTCGGCCTTTTTGCGCGAAACCGTAGGGATAGAGGTGATAACGACCAACAAGCCTGCAGACGCCCTCGCCGCGCCAAAGAAATACGATGTCATTGTCATGTGGCACAGTCTCGAGCACCTCCCGGAGCCGTGGGCCGTCCTACGGGCCGCCGCAAATCGATTGAAGTCTGGCGGGATGCTGTTAATTGCGATTCCCAACATTGCGAGCTTGCAAGCGAAAAGGCTAGGCAACAAGTGGTTCCACCTTGACGCTCCACGTCACCTTTTTTTCTGGTCCCCGCAGGATCTGGCCCGCCTGGTAACCGAATTTGGGTTGCACACAGTACAACTTGATACTCGTGACAAGCTCAGTCAAGTGCTGTCTTGCGGCGCATGGGAACACTACATTTATTCAGGAATCCGGATCCCCATAGTCCGAGGCATCGCCGCCAAGCTATTTTCTCCGATAGCCAACTTGCTTACGCAGCGACGGAACCGAGGCGCGGGGTTGACTGCAGTCTTCCGAGCTCCGTAAACGATAGATCCGGTTCCCGAGAACTGCGGGACAAAAGGACAATTGGCCCGCGCTTCTTCATTTGGTCGCCGATCCGTTCAACGAAACCTCAATTCGGGCACCGCCACGAAAAACCGACCGCCCCACTCACCAACGAAGTTGTGCAAGCCGGCCACTTCGTCAGCGATGTTCCATGGCAGTATTAGTATGTAATCAGGCCGGTGGTCACGCAGCGCTGCCGGACTCAGAATAGGTATGCGGGAGCCTGGCAGGTATTTGCCTTGCTTTGATGGCGCTGCGTCACACACAAATTTCAGCAGGTCGGCTTTGACGCCCGCGTAGTTAAGGAGCGTATTGCCCTTCGCGGCCGCCCCGTACGCGACAACTGATTCATTCTGGCGCTTTTTCTCGATGAGAAAGGTCAGCAAACGATCTTTCAATATGTCCGCCCTTCCTTGGAAGTCGGAATAGGCTTGGGCTCCCAATAAGCCGCACTGTATTTCCCCCGCCAGTACGCGAGAAACCTCCTTGGTAGTCGGTCGCGAATCATCTTCATGACATCCGTAAATTCGCAAACTGCCACCATGCGTAGAAAGTTCCTCCACGTCCCAAACGCGAAGTCGTTCACTCTCAAAGATGTGAGTCACCGCGTGAAGAGACAAGTAGGAAAAATGTTCGTGATAAATGGTATCAAATTGCGTGTGTGCAATTAACTGCATTATGTGGGGGAACTCCAAGGTGACTACTCCGCCCGGTTTTAATGCCTCCCTTAGTCCCGCGGTAAAATCGTTGATATCCGGCACGTGGGCATAAACATTGTTACCCACTATGAGATCCGCCTTTTTTCCCGTGCCCGCCAAGCGTACCGCAAGCGCCGTACCGAAGAACTCTCTGACCACGGGGATGCCGATCAATTCAGCCGCACGCGCCGTACTTTCGGTCGGTTCAATGCCTAAACACGGAATTCCCGCTGCCCGGAAATTCTTCAGTAGATACCCGTCATTTGAGGCGACCTCTATTACTAGACTCTCTTCGTTCAAACCCAACCGTTGCGTAATCATTCTGGCATACGAAGCCGAATGCCTCAGCCAGCTTTGCGAAACCGAGGAAAAGTACGCGTAATCCCGACTGAAAAGTTCTTCAGCACGCGTGAAGTCCTCGGTTTGCACAAGCCAACAGCTCGTACAAACAAGTACGCGTAACGGGTAGTACACTTCGGGGCCAGCAAGGGCATCGGCCGAGAGGTAGGCATTTGAAGGCGGAGAAGCACCTAGATCGATGAACTTTTGCGCCACTTCAACATGGCAATGTCGGCATTTCATACGTATCGCCTGCTACCATTTTTTCCAGGGTGCTTGCCCATTTCGCCACATCTCGTCGAGATGATTCTTGTCTCGCAAGGTATCCATCGGCTGCCAAAAGCCGCGATGCGTATAGGCAACCAATTCTCCGGTTGCAGCTAGATGGGCAAGAGGTTCTGATTCCCAACTTGTCGAGTCGCCAGAGATCAACTCGATCACCTTTGGCGAAAGCACGAAAAAGCCTGCGTTTACCCAGCCGCCATCCCCGATCGGTTTTTCCAAGAAAGCATTTACCTCGTTGCCGTGCAGATCAAGAGCGCCATAGCGACCTGGGGGCTGCACTGCCATTATTGTGGCCAGGCGGCCGTGGGACCGGTGGAATTTTACTTCCTCAGCAATATCTACATCGGCGACTCCATCGCCATAGGTCAAACAAAATGCGTCCTCGGCGCGCAGAAAGCTGGATACGCGCTTGAGACGACCACCCGTCATAGTATGATCGCCCGTATCAACGAGAGTCACACGCCACGGCTCAGCATTCTTGTGGAGCACTTTCATGGTGTTTTTCTCCATGTCAAAACTAACGTCTGACATATGGAGGAAGTAGTTTGCAAAGTATTCCTTGATTACGTAACCCTTATATCCGCAGCACACTATGAAATCGTGTATTCCGTGGGCGGAATATATTTTCAGAATATGCCATAGTACGGGGCGACCGCCGATCTCTACCATCGGCTTTGGACGGGCAACTGTCTCCTCGCTTATGCGCGTTCCCAAGCCGCCCGCCAGAATTACCGCTTTCAATATCTGCCCCCTCGTACGAAAGATGAGAATTTGACTTGGCGCAATCTTTGGTTATGGATCAACGCGAAGCCAGAGAATGCCAGGAAGTCGTCTTAGCAACGCACGCCACTGCTAAACCGATCAGAATGACCGTCGATATCCCAAGCTAATGCAAATTACGGCGAGACGCTGTGAATCGCCAAAATCGCGATTGCAAGGTTGTAGACAATAGTGGTAACGGCGGTCCACAGAGGCAGCGGCGCCACCCTCTCCGTGTCGAGAGGTACGACAATTGTATCGCCCGGGCGCATGCCGACGGACCTCGAGCGCCTAAACCATCCCGTTCGCCCCCCTGATACGACATCGCCATTGGCGCGCACTATATATATCCTCTTTTTATCCGCCTTCTGCGTCGCTCCACCGCTCTTGGCGATGTAATCTTCCCTGGACAAACCTGGGCGATAAATGTGCGATGTGGGACTTTGCACTTCGCCCAATACGGTGATTTCCTGGGTTTTCTTCGGAATAAGCAAGATATCGCCGTTTCGCAGTAGTACGTCGTTCGCGCCTCCCGGACGACCATTGACTACTTGATGTAAATCGATGACCAGACGACCGACAGGCTTTGTATCGCGAAGCTGTTGGATCAACTGCTGGCCGATGGCGAGTGCTTGCGCCGCGCTCCCTCCGCCTCCGCTGCCGCTACTCGTAATCGCACTGGTGCTCACCGCTTCGAGCGAAAGCGACGCCAGATCGCTTTGCAGACGATTGCTCAGATTCTCCAACTGCTCCTTTTCGCGCTGCTTCAGCTCCTCCCGAATAAAAATTGCGCCCTCGTCGAACGCAAGATCAGTGAGTCCGCCGGCCCGCCGCAATACCGATGAAAGTGTCTCGCCACGTTGGATAGGATATCTGCCCGGATGCCGCAGCTCGCCGTTCAGCACTATAGAGCCGGGCAGCTCCCATTGTGGCGTCTTCTTGATCAGCAAAATATCGTAGGGCTTGAGTTCCATGTCCGCGCCGGGCTCCTTGTGCCGAATCGCCGCGAGATTCACTTCAATCAGCTCAGTCTGCCGTTCCTTGCCATCAACCACGTCGTAACGGCTCAGTTCCGCCGTACCGGTGTAAGCCGAATCCTCAAGACTACCTCCCGCGCGGATTAGATCGCTGATATGCATGGAAGGCTCAAGCGGATAGAGTCCCGGCACTCTCACTTCGCCGCCGATTGATGCCACCCGAGCGGGCTCCGCTGCCGTTGCCTGCAGTTTGAGGTCCTCAACGATTGGTGCGACTGTCCGAGAGCGATTGGCGGTCAAGTCAAATACAATGATCTTGTCCCGTGCGCGTAGTTGCGGATCATCCGCCGAGCCGCGCGCATCGAGCGCCCGCTCGAGATCCGCGGAGATCACTTCGATCTTCTCTTCCGGTGGAACCTGGCGGCGAATCATTATGTAATGACGGTCCGCATTCGCGTGCAATTCATCGAAGCTGCTTAAAACATCGGAAAGTCTCAAGCCAGGTCGGTATTGAAACGCACCCGGACGGAACACGTCCCCGGACAACTCCACGGAATTCTCCAGGGTTGGGCGAATCGCCGGGACCCGCAGCTTGTCGCCGTTCGTCAGTTCCGTATTGCGGCCGGCGTTTGACGTCAAATCGATGTTGCGCATTTCGCGCAGCCGGGATGAATCGATGCGTTCGAGTTGCGCAAGCTTCCCGTCCGCGTCTGGCGACAGCCCGCCGGCGATCGCTACGACCTGCTCTGCTGTTTTTTCCTTTTTCAGCTCGTAGATGGCGGGGCGCCGAACCGCGCCATATACCGTGGTTGTCACGCCGATGGGCGGAATGAAGATGACATCGCCGGGCATGAGTTGCCGATCGCCACTGGTATCTCCATGCAACAGCAGATCATAAAGATCCAGCACGGCGACCAGATGGCCATTGCGCTTCAGCTCGATGTTGCGAAGCGAGCCTATTGTCTTGACACCGCCGCTGACGAACAGCGCATTGGTCATGGTGGATAGTCCACTTACTGTGTACGAGCCGGGTTTTTCAGCCTCGCCCAGAACGAACACCCGAATCGACCGCAGATCGCCCATCGTCACGCTGACCTGGGTGCCGATCAGCTGTTGGGCCACGCGATGCTCCAATGCTGCCCGTGCCGCGTCAAAGCCCATGCCGCTCACCAAAATCGGACCGAGCTTTGGAAACTTGATCCGGCCGTCGCGGCCCACCGTCAACGAGTAGGAGGCGGTGTCATTGCCGTAGAGCTGAACATTGAAGGTGTCTCCAGGCCCAACCACGTAGTCGATCGGCACCTGGATGTCCTTGACCGGCGCGAATGTACTCGGAACGCCTTGGAACAGGTCATAGCCAAAGGGTTTGGCACTTTGGTCATCCAGCGGTTCGAGCCTCAACAATGTCAGTTTGACGGTGTAATCTCTCAGATCAGGATCTGCGCTCAAGCGCCTGGTCGCTTCCTCCGCCGTTAGGCCGGCCAGTGGTATCGACGGCAGGCCGGGGATCTCCAACACCCCGAATCGGTTCAGTATGTACGGATTGCCCTTGAGAATTCGATCTCTCACCGTTGCGGACCGCCTGGCATCCTCGTCCGTCTTAGGTTTTTGGTCGATTTGAAGACGACCAAAGTCACTGCCCTCATTGATCTTTTTATTGCTGCTCCCATCATTCAATCCATTCAATCCGTTGAGCGCAGAAGCAGAACCTGCATTGGCGGCCCCGGCAGGCAATCCAGTGGCGGCGCCGGTCCCGCCGGACCTTGTCGGCGCGCCTGCCGGCGTGATCGCGCTACTGTCTTTTAGGGCAAGCTCTACCGGGGTCAGATCTATCAAAACCGTATCGCCCGCGCGCAATTCCGGATCTTCGTCCGACCTGCGCAGCGTACGCCCGTCGATGGTCTTGTCCCTATTCCCACTTGTCGCATCTCCCTCCGCAGTTCCCGTGCGGTCGTTCTTCTTCTGCACCGTCTCGGGCGTGTTCAATTGGGAATCGGCCTTTCTGTTCGTCCCATCGCCCCTTCCGAGCACGCTTTGCATCAGCGCGTCCTGTTGGTCCTGCGTGAGATTCTTGAGTATGCTCAAGGGGTCTGTGGTGGGGCTCTGCGCACCGGCAAAGGCTCCCATCAATAGGAGGAAAATCGCGGCACTTAAGGATCTGGCCAGTCTTTTGCAAGCCGCGGCAAAAACAATACTCATCTTTTTTGACAAACCTTCTCGTGATTTACCGAATTTGACACTGGGCCGGCGCGGCCAAATTGTATACTAAAGCACCAAATCGCGATCCTTCCCCAGGGATGCATGCGGGGACTGCGCCTGAAGGCTTAGGATCGGCGCGCTAGCCTTTATAGTTCTTCTGTACCCATGCGGCGTAATCTCGGCCCAAAAGATCCTGCCACCATTTCACCTGCCGCAGGTACCAATCCACGGTGGACCCCAGGCCGCTCAATAGATCCCGCGCGGGCGCGTATCCTAAGGTTCTTGCCGCCTTTGAATAGTTGATGGCGTAGCGGCGGTCGTGGCCCGGCCGGTCGCGAACATGGGTGATCAGGTCGGCCGCCTTCTTTCCATTGAAGATGGGCGACGTCGGGAAGGCGCTGCGGTATCCGGCATTGGCCTTCAACCGCTCATCGACCAGCTCGCACAAGGTCCGCACGATGTGAATATTGGTGGTTTCGCTGTTGCCGCCTACGTTGTACACCTCGCCCGGCTCGCCCTTGTTGAGCGCCCGTTTGATTGCCGCACAATGATCTTCCACATGCAGCCAATCGCGAACCTGCAGCCCATCGCCGTAAACCGGTAGCGCCTTGCCGAGCAGGATGTTGACAATGGTCAGGGGAATTAGTTTCTCGGGAAAGTGATAGGGCCCGTAATTGTTGGAACAATTGGTGACCGTCGTATTGAGTCCGTAGGTCTCGTGATAGGCACGGACCAGATGGTCGGAGGCGGCTTTACTGGCGGAGTAAGGCGAGTTAGGTTGGTAGGGGCTGTCTTCATGAAAGGGCGCGTCGTCGGGGCCGAGCGAACCATAGACTTCGTCCGTGGACACATGGTGGAAACGATGGGCCGGTACGGTTTTCTGGTCGATCCACAGTGTCTTGGCGGCCTTGAGCAACGCGTGCGTGCCGACCACATTCGTGCGGATGAAATCGTCGGGACCCAGAATCGAGCGATCCACGTGAGATTCCGCCGCAAAGTGCACCAGCGTGTCGATCTGATGCTGCTCGAGCAGCGCACGCACGTGGGCCTCGTCGCAAATGTCGCCCTTGACGAACAGGTAGCGCGAATGGCCCGCAATGTCCGCAAGACTGTCCAAATTCCCGGCATAGGTCAGCGCGTCGAACACCACGACGCGGCCTTCCCGCGTATTGGCCAGCCAGTGGTGTACGAAGTTCGAGCCGATGAAACCCGCACCCCCGGTGATGAATACGTTACGTGGTTCGAAGTTCATCCAGCATCATCCTCAAATTATGCCGCCAATGCCTGGAGGGTACTTTGAGCAGCGACCGCGTCAGCGCGCTATCCAATACACTGAAGGCCGGCCGCTGTGCGCGGGTCGGATACTCGCTGCTGTGAATCGGTAAGATCGGTACCGCACGCGACAGCAGCCCCCGCGCCAGCGCCTCATCCTGGATCGCGACGGCAAAGTCGTACCAACTCGCCACGCCCAGATCCGTCCAATGATAGATACCGGGGCTCGCTTTCACGTCGATCAGGCCCCAAATGGCCGCGGCGGCACTGGCGGCCCATGTGGGCGCACCGATCTGGTCGCACACCACGCTGATTTGATCCTTTTCACGCATCAAGCGCAGCATGGTGAGCACGAAGTTCTTCCCGGTGGCGGCATACACCCAGGAAGTGCGCAGCACGATGCCTGCACCCCCGGCAACCACATGACGTTCACCGCCGAGCTTGCTCACGCCGTAGACGCTCAAGGGGTTGGTGCGATCCGCCGGCAGATAAGCCCGCTTGGATTCCCCGTCGAACACGAAATCCGTCGACAGATGCAGCAGCCGGGAACCTTCGCGCGCCGCCGCGCGATCGAGCGCGGCAACGGCGGTGTCATTGACCGCGGTCGCCTGCGCGGCTTGATCTTCGGCCAGATCGACGGCCGTGTAGGCGGCCGCATTCACGATCCAATCCGCTTTGACCTGCGCCAGCGTCTGCGCCAACGCCCTTTCATCGGCGATATCGAGCTCCGCATGGGTACGGATCGCGACCTCATGCTGCGCAGGAGCCGACGCGCCAACCGCCTTCGCGATCTGGCCGCCCCCGAGCACCAGCACTTTCAAGGAAATTTCTCGATCTCAGCGAAACTTCGGCCCTTGATGTCCTTGGCCGAGAGGTTTGGCTGAATGCCGGCCGGAATGGGCCATTTGATCCCCACCGTCTGATCGTCCCAGGCCAGGGTGCGTTCGTCCGGCGGGCTGTAGATATCCGTGCATTTGTACAAGAAGTCGGCCGACGCCGAGGTGACCAGCATGCCGTGCGCCAGACCGGCCGGCACCCAAACCATGCGGTGGTTCTGATCCGAAAGCTCGGTACCCCACCATTGCCCGAAGGATGGTGAGGCGCGGCGCAAATCAACCACCACGTCAAACACCGTCCCCGACGTGACGCGCACCAGCTTCCCTTGGGTGTGCTCCACTTGCAGGTGCATGCCGCGCAGCGTCCACTGCGTCGATCGGCTGTGATTGTCCTGGACAAAATTCGCATCGACGCCGGCCGCTTGGAATTTCAAAGCCTGCCAGGTCTCCATGAAAAATCCGCGGTCATCGCCGAACACCTGCGGTTCGATCAGCAGTACATCGGCGATGGGTGTCTTGTGAAACTTCATGGCCGGTGCTCATCGCGCAGAATACGCAGCAAATATTCGCCGTAGCCGCTTTTTTGCAGCGGTGAAGCCAGTCCCTCGAGCTGGGCGGCGTCGATGAACCCCATGCGCCACGCGACCTCTTCCACGCACGCCACCTTCAGGCCCTGCCGCTCTTCGATGATGCGCACGAACACGCCCGCATCGAGCAGCGAATTGTGCGTGCCGGTGTCGAGCCATGCCGTGCCGCGCCCCAGACGCTCGACGTTCAGGGTTCCGTCGCGCAGGTAGGCGCGGTTCAAATCCGTGATTTCCAATTCGCCGCGATCCGAAGGTTTGATGGATCGGGCCAGTCGCGATGCGCGGTCATCGTAGAAATAAATTCCCGTGACCGCATAGTTCGATGGTGGATTTGCCGGCTTTTCCAGCAAGTCGGTTACCTTGCCTTCCGCATCGAATTGCACCACCCCATAGCGCTCTGGATCCTGCACGTAGTAGCCGAATACCGTCGCACCGGTGGTTCGCGACGAGGCCGATATCAGCAACTCCGAGAGATTCGCTCCGTAGAAAATATTGTCGCCGAGAATGAGCGCCGATGGCGCGCCGTCGAGAAACGCCTCGGCGATGATCAACGCCTGCGCAATACCGTTGGGTTCCGCCTGCACCGCGTACGCGAACTGCACGCCCCACTTTTCACCGCTGCCCAGCAGGTCGCGAAACGCGGTTTGGTCGCGCGGCGTCGTGATGATCAAAAATTCCCGGATCCCGGCCGCCATCAGCGTCGCCAGCGGGTAGTAAATCATCGGCTTGTCGTACACCGGCAGCAATTGCTTGCTCTGCGACATCGTGATGGGATGAAGACGGGTGCCGGCGCCACCCGCCAAAATGATTCCTTTCCTGGGTTTTATCAAAATCTCAACCTGTTGATTTTCAATGTGATGGCGGCAATTCTACCGATGCTTCGCCACGTAATCGATGAGTGCGGCCAATCCGGCCGCGCCGCTGCCCAGTGGCGCCTTGGCCCCCGTCAGGTCGATTCCCATCGCCAGCTTCTTGCCCAATTCTACGCCGAATTGATCGAAGGAGTTCACGCCCCACACCGTGCCTTGCACGAAGACGCTGTGTTCGTACAGCGCGAGAATACTTCCCAAGCTGTGCGCCGTCGTTTGGGGATACAGAAGCAGGGAACTGGGCCGATTGCCTTCATGCACCCGGTGAATGGCGATGCGTTCGATCTCGGCGGCGCTCACCCCGGCCTTGCGCATATCGGCCTCGACCTCCGGCAGCGGGTATCCGTAGGCAAATGCCTGCGATTGCGCAAAGCAGTTCTTCAAGGCCAGATCCTGGCCCTCGGTGCCGCCCCATGAACCTCGCAACGGTGCAATGAAATCGAGCGCCTGGGTCAATGTCCCTTGGTGCAGCATTTGAAAGAAGGAATGTTGGGCATTCGAGCCGGGCTCGCCCCAGACGATGGGCGCCGTGGGGAAACCCACATGCATGCCATCCAAGGAAACCGACTTGCCGTTGCTTTCCATCTCCAGCTGTTGGAGGTACGCGGGAAGGCGCGCGAGCCGCTGATCGTACGGCAGCACCGCCAGTGTCGGCAGGTTCAGGAAACTGCGGTTCCACACGCCGATCAGTCCCATGATCACGGGCAGGTTTTTCTCGAACGGCGCGCTCGTAAAATGCTTGTCGATGTCGCTCGCGCCCTCGAGGAACTCCTCGAATCGCTCGGTGCCGATGACCAGTTCGGCGATCAGGCCGATGGCCGACCACACCGAGTAGCGCCCGCCCACCCAATCCCACATGGTGAAACGATGGTCGGCGGCGATGCCGAACTTGTCCATGGCTTCGGCGTTGGTCGACACGGCGACGAAGTGATTGCCGGCCGCCTTTTCACCGAGCGCTCCCACGATCCACGCGCGGGCCGCGTTCGCGTTGGTCTGTGTTTCCTGGGTGACGAAGGTCTTGGAACACACGATCACCAGGGTCTCTGCCGGATCCAATGTACGGGTCAGATCCTCGAGCTGGGTTCGGTCGACGTTCGACACGAAGTGCGGCGTGAGATCTCCGCTCCACTGCGCGCGCAGCGCGTCGCACACCAGCAAGGGACCCAAGTCGGAGCCGCCGATGCCGATGTTCACCACGTGCCTGAATTTCTTGCCCGTGATGCCGGTCTTCTTGCCGGCGCGCACCAATCCGACGAAGGTCGAGAGCGCCCGGCGCGACGCCTTGACCTCGGCCTGGACGGCCGGCGGGCCGGCGAAATCGGAGCGCAGCGCCGTATGCAGCACCGCGCGCCGCTCGGTGGTGTTGATGGGATCACCGCGAAACATGGCGGCGGCGCGGCCGGACAGATCGACCGCCCGTGCCAGATCGAACAACAACGACAAGGTCTGCTGCGTGACGCGCTGGCGGGACACGTCCAGCAGCCAAGAACCGTATTCGACATGAAAATGTTGCCAGCGCTTGGGGTCCGCGGACGACAAATCGCGCAGATGCACCTTGGCCATTTCCTTGGCGTGCGCCGCCACGGCACCCCACGCCGGCAGAGAGGAATTCAATTGGCTCATGACGGGTCTACTCGTGAAAACTGCGGGTGATAATAGGCAAGATACCACTCAACGAAGTGCTTCACACCCGTCTCCAGATCCGTGCAGGGGCGGTATCCGACATCGCGCGCCAGGGCTTCCACATCGGCCCAGGTGTCCGGCAAGTCGCCCAATTGCATGGGCAGCATATTTTTCTTGGCCTTTAGCCCCAAGGATTGCTCCAGGACCTCGATGTAGCGCAGCAGCGGCACGGGCGTCTGGTTGCCGATGTTGTAGATTCGAAAGGGAGCGTTGCTGGTGCTGGGACCCGGATGATCGGAATCCCAGGCCGGATCGGGGGTCGCCACATGGTCGACCGCGGCCGCCACACCCTTGACGATATCATCCACATACGTGAAATCGCGCTGATGATAGCCATCGTTGAACACATCGATGGGCAGCCCCGCGAGAATGTTCTTGGTGAACAGGAACAGCGCCATGTCGGGCCGGCCCCACGGGCCATAGACGGTGAAGAATCGCAGTCCCGTCGTCGGCAGTCCGTAGAGCGAGGAATAGCTATGCGCCATCAGTTCGTTCGACCGCTTGGTGGCGGCATACAAGGTGAGCGGATGATCGACGCCCTGGGTTTCCAAGAAAGGCATCTTGGTGTTGGCGCCGTATACGGAACTGGTGGAAGCGTAAACCAGGTGCTCGACTTGGGTTCGCCGGCATCCTTCGATGACCTGCAAGAATCCGACGATGTTGCTGTGCACGTAGGCATGCGGATTCTCGATGGAATAGCGCACGCCGGCCTGGGCTGCCAAGTGCACCACGCGCTGAAATTTCTCCTCGAGAAACAGCGTCGCCATCCTATCGCGATCGGCAATATCCGCCTTCACGAACCGGAAGCCGGGATGTCGTTTCAATAGCTCGAGGCGCGCCTGCTTCAAGGCAGGCTCGTAGTAGGCATTCAGATTGTCGACGCCCACGACTTCATCGCCGCGCTCCAGCAACCATCGCGCCGTGTGAAAACCGATAAAACCGGCAGCGCCGGTCACGAGCAGCTTCACAATCCTCGCCACACCGTTTTGCCGGACGAGGTCTTGTCGAGCAACGCCAGGATGCGCTCGTGGGCAGCGGCTTCCTCTTCGTTGGCGTTGACCACCACGATGCGGATGTCGGTAAACGATCGCAGCGGCTCGGCGTGGCGTGCGCGGCTGCGCACGGTGTCGGATTCGGCGCTCAATGTGAGGCTCCCCTGCCCGCCCGTCATCGCGAGGTACACTTCGGCCAGGATGCGCGCGTCCAGCAGCGCGCCGTGATATTCACGATGCGAGTTGTCGACCGAATAGCGCTTGCACAGGGCATCCAGGCTGTTGCGCTGTCCGGGATGCATTTGGCGCGCCAGGATGAGCGTGTCGAGCACCCGGCACAGGTCCGCCACCCGGTGCGCGGCGTCGAGGCGTGCGAACTCGGCGTTCAGGAAGGCCACGTCGAAGGGTGCATTGTGGATGATCAATTCCGCATCGCGAATGAACTCCAGGAACTCGAGATGCACCTGCGAAAATGTGGGCTCTTTGGCCAACCGCTCGCGCGTCAGGCCATGGACTTGAACCGCGCCCTCATCGATGTCGCGCTCGGGATTCAAGTAGTGGTGGAAGCGGCGGCCGGTCAGACGACGGTTGAACAGCTCCACGCAGCCGATCTCGATGACGCGGTGTTGCTGTTCGACTTCAAGACCTGTGGTTTCCGTATCGAGGACGACTTGGCGCATTCCAAATCTTACCGCACCGCCAGCATGCGATCGATGGCATCGTTGGCGAGTTGATCGACATATTCATTGCCCTCGTGGCCGGAATGCCCCTTCACCCAGATCCATTGGATGTCTTGGGTTGCGGCGGCCTCGTCCAACAATTGCCACAGGTCTTGATTCTTGACCGGTTGGCGCGCGGCGGTTCGCCATCCTCGCGCCTTCCAATTCGGCAGCCATTCGGTGATGCCTTGGAGCACGTACTTCGAATCGGTATAGAGCTTGACCGCGCAGCGCCGCTTCAAGGCGCCAAGGCCGCCGATGGCCGCCGCCAGTTCCATGCGGTTGTTGGTGGTCGCCGCTTCGGAGCCCGAGACCTCCTTGCGCTCCTTGCCGCAGATCAGCAGTGCGGCCCAGCCGCCCGGTCCCGGATTGCCGCGGCATGCGCCGTCGGTGAAGATCTCCACTTCGGTCATGGCCGAACTTTATGGGTCGGCTCCGCCGCGCCCACCAGCACACGCTGGCGCGCCCGCCGGCGCGGCCGAACCAGGGTCAGGGTCGGCACGCGCTTGCGCGCCTTCAGCAGGTAAGCTCCCGCCGTCAAGGCGCGGCGAGGGTGCGCATCCGCGCCGCGGCCGGTCAAGGGCAGAAAGCCCAAATAACCGCGAACGCTGTCGACGTCGAACCCCAGCAGCGCGACCCAATCGCGCAGTCGCCGTTCCGACAACATCCGCTGCGTTCCGGGTGGAAATGCCGGCCGTCCGAAGTACTCACCGAAAAGACGGCGCGCACCCCAACCGCTGAATGGATTGAAGCCGCAAATCAGCAGGCACCCCTCTCCGGTGAGCACGCGCTCCGCTTCCCGCAGCACGGCATAAGGGTCCTCGAACAGCTCGAGCGTGTGCGGCAACAATATCGCATCGATGGAATCGGACCGGAAGGGCAAGGTATCGAGCGGCGCGCACAGCGTGACGCCGGCGGTCAGTTCAGGCGCCAACAGCGTCGTATGCTGCGTGCGCGCACCCTCCAGCAAGTGGCGCTTGGGTCCCCAGGCGCCGACTTGCAGGAGTTCGAAACCGAACACGTTGTCGAGAGCTTGCATCGCCAATGCCGCTTCTTCTCGCAGCACACGAGCGCCCAGGGGGCTCTGAAACCAGTCGTTCGGGGCCGTCTCCAGCGTCGATTCCAACCCAACCTCCTTTGAGAAAAACACTAGCGCAGTTCTAATGTTACAGGTTAAATACGCCGCAAAATGTCAAACCAAGCCAAGCATCTTAACGTGCGCCCGGTGCGCGCATTCTCCGATAACTACGTCTGGCTGATCGAGTCCCCGAATTCGCCCTCCGATGTGGTCGCGGTGGACCCCGGCGAAGCCCCACCGGTGGTCGCCGAGCTCGAGCGCCGCAACCTGCGGCTGGCGGCCATTTTGCTGACTCATCATCATCCGGACCATATCGGGGGGGTGCCCGAATTGCTGCGATTAGGCCAGGTCCCCGTCATCGGCCCGGACGATGGGCGGATCACGACCCGAACAGCCACCGTGCGCAACCAAGAACGCTGCCAGTTGTCGAACTTGGGACTTGGCTTCGAGATTTTGCACGTGCCTGGGCATACGGTGAGTCATATCGCTTTTTGGGGCCATGGCGCCCTTTTTTGCGGAGACACGCTTTTTAGCGCCGGCTGTGGTCGCATGTTTGAGGGTACCCCTGAGCAGATGAATGCTTCTTTGAACCGCCTGCGGGACCTGCCGCCCGAGACGCAAGTATTTTGCGGCCACGAATACACCGCCGCCAATCTGCGCTTCGCCCTGACGGTGGAACCCACCAACCACGAGGCGCTCGAATACCAGGAAAGCGTGCAACGCATTCGCGCCGCCGGCGAGCCCAGTTTGCCCTCCACGTTGAACTTGGAGATACGCGTGAATCCCTTTTTGCGTTGCGACAAACCCGCCGTGCGCGCTGCCGCCGAGGCCCATGCCGGAAGGAGTCTTACGCACCCCGCCGAGGTCTTCGGCGTGTTGCGTGCCTGGAAGGATCAGTTCCGCTAGCGCGGGCCCTCATGGCAACGCTCAAGCGACGGTGGATCGCGGGCTGCACGGCGTTGCTGCTGGGTGCCTGCGCGCATCAGCCGGCGGCGCCCCCCAAGCGCGAACCGGTGGTGATGCCGGCGCCCGCGCCGCCCGCCGACATGCCGATTGCGCCGTCCGACACCGGCGCGGAGCTCGGCGCCACGCCCACCTTGACCATGCCGCGCGAATGGCAACATCACAACGGCGAGGACTACGATGATTTATTCGATCGCATGCGCGCCGGCTTCGCCTTCGACGAAGTGCAGGAACCTGCGATCGACGTGCAGCTCGCCTGGTTCGAACACAATCCGGATTATCTGGAACGGGTATTCCAGCGCGCTCAGCGCTACATGTACCACATCATCACGGAAGTGGAAGCGCGCGGCATGCCGCTGGAGTTTGCGCTGCTTCCCGTGGTGGAAAGCGCCTACGAACCCTTTGCCTACTCCCGCAGCCGCGCCGCGGGACTGTGGCAATTCATACCGGACACCGGCGCCCGTTTTGGACTGAAGCGCAATTGGTGGTTCGACGGACGGCGCGACGTGGTGGAATCGACGCGCGCGGCGCTCGACTATCTGCAGGCGCTGCACGACCAATTCGACGGCGATTGGCTGCTGGCGATCGCGGCGTACAACGTCGGCGAGAACAGCGTGCAGCGCGAAATGGATTTCAACCGCGCGAACGGCAGGCCGGCGGATTTTTGGCATCTGCGGTTACCGGCCGAAACCCGCGCCTACGTGCCGAAGCTGCTGGCCTTGAAACGCCTGATGGCCGAGCCCGAGCGCTACGGCCTGGAGTTTGCGGTCATCCCGAATGAACCTTATTTCGCGGTCATCGACACCGATTCGCAAATCGACTTGAAAGTCGCCGCGCAGCTGGCCGGCACCAGCTACGATGAGTTGGTGGCGCTCAACCCGGGCTATAACCGCTGGGCCACGGATCCTGAGGGTCCGCACCGCATGCTGGTACCCATCGACAATGCGGATGCCTTTGATGCGGCGCTGAAGACCTTGGGTCCCGACGACCGCGTGCGCTATGCCAGCCACGACGTCACCCGCAAGGAGACTTTGGCGATGATCGCCAAGGAATACGGCACGACGGCGGCCGTCATCTCCAAGATCAACGAGTTGAAAGACGGCAAGGTGAGCGTCGGACAAACGTTGAGAATTCCGCAGGTCAGCGGACAGCTGCCCGACAAGGTATTGCTGGCCGCCCAGCGCGTCGACCGGCCCGAAACCGATATGGGCGGACGTAAACAGCATCAGATCGTCTATCGCGTGCGGGCGGGCGAGACCTTGAGTTCCATCGCGCGCCGCCACGGCATGCCGGTGAGCACCCTTGCGAGGCTGAATAACCTGGGCACCCAGGACTCGCTGGTGAAGGGTCAGCGCTTGGTGATCAAGGCCAGCGCACGCCGCTTTCGCGACGAAGGCGTGGCCTCCGGGCGGCGCTTGCTCTATACGGTTCGAAGCGGCGACACTGTGTACAGCATCTCGCGGCAGTTTCAGGTTTCGGTATCGCAGCTGAAAAGCTGGAACGGCCTGAATGAGCATCATCAGATCAAAGCCGGGAAGCGGCTGGTGATGTACGTGGATTCGAACCGACAGCAGGGGTAAGAACAATATGGGGTTTCTGAGCGGCAAACGCGCACTGATCGTGGGCCTCGCCACGGATCGCTCGATTGCCTGGGGCATCGCGCAGGCGATGCATCGGGAGGGCGCCGAACTCGCCTTCGCGCATATCGAACGCATGACCGACCGGGTGGTCCCACTCGCCAAGCAATTGGGATCGGACATCACCTTTGTGATGGATGTCGCCGGCGATGAGGACATTGCCAAAGGCTTCGAGTTTCTGAAAACACGCTGGCCGGCGTTCGACATCCTGGTGCATGCCGTGGCATTCGCCACGCGCGAAGCGCTCACCGGGGATTTTATCAGCGCCACGACGCGCGAAAACTTTCGCATCGCCCACGACATCTCCAGCTACAGCCTCACCGCACTGGCCCGCGCCTCACAGCCCTTCATGCAGGGCCGCGCCGGCGCCATCGTCGCCTTGAGCTACCTGGGCGCCGCGCGTTCGATCCCAGGGTATAATGTCATGGGGCTGGCGAAGGCCAGCCTGGAAGCGAACGTACGCTTTCTGGCCGCGGATTTGGGGCCGCAGGGCATCCGGGTCAATGCCATTTCGGCCGGGCCCATCAAAACCCTGTCGGCCGCGGGCATACCGGGCCTGCGCAAAATGCTGGGCCACGTCGCGGCCACCGCGCCGATCAGGCGCAACGTGACCATCGACGATGTGGGCAACGCGGCGGCGTTTCTGTGTTCGGACCTGGCCGCCGGCATCAGCGGAGAGGTGTTGTACGTGGACGGCGGCTTCCGCACAGTGGGCATGAGCTTTCCATCAGATGGTGATGGTTGAATCAGGCGTTTCGCCGTGTCAACGGTCTGCGGGCACCGACGTTTTAGCTAGGCAGTACTATTCAAGGGGTAGCGCATGTTAAAGACGACATTGATTCCAGTGGTGGCCTGCACCGCGGCCCTCGGGCTCAGTGCTTGCAACACCGTTGCCGTCAGGACCGACTCTGCCAGAGATATGTCGGCATCCATCTGTCATACCTATGCTTTCGCCAATGAGCATATCGCCAATGCGGATGAGCCCGCGGCGTACGGCAACCCTCTGAATGCGGAGCGCCTGCGCGTTTCCATTCAAGCCAACATGGGCGCCCGGGGCATCCAACTCGTGGATCGCGCACAAGCCGATTGCGTGGTGGGTTATGCCATGGGTTCACGCCAGGTGTTCGACACCTACTACGGCGGTTACTACGGTGCCGGCTGGGGCTTTGGTGGCGGCTTTCGTCGCGGCGGCTTCGGATTCCGCGGCGGCTGGGGCTATGACGGTCCCTGGGTCGAGAACGAGACTCGGATTGCGGTTGACCTCTTCGACGCGAGGTCGCACAAACCGATCTGGCATGCCAGCGCCAGCCAGAACGTCTATGAGCTTTCCGGACCCCAGGCGGTACAGAAGATCGATTTGGCTACGGCAGCAATCTTCAGCAAGTTTCCGGGCGGCGCGCCGGTCGCGAAAAATTAGCCGACCCGCCCTCGGTTGATGATTCAGGCCTCGCCGATCCGAGAGATCAGCGAGGCCTTTCCTTTTGGGCGGCACGCTCACCCTTGACAGCCATCACGTGCCTGGCATTTTCCACGTGCCGTCGCCGGTCGCTCACCCTCATCTCTAAACGCCAAAAAAGAGGTAGTCGATTGCGGCCAGCAGTTCGGTGCGCGCAGAGGCGATGGAACTGATCTTGTGGATGAGATCTCGAGATCGCATCACGGTCAGTCGTGGCACCAGAACGACGTGGTCGTTTCCTTGGAGCGCAACGACCGGCATGACACGGCGGGTGCGCGACGGCTCGTAATCAGTTGACGCGATCGGCGCAACGAGTTGCTCAGAACCGTTGATGGTGAGTTCCGACTGCATCGCGACGACAAAAGGATAGGCCCGGCGCAGGGTGGCCAATGGATTTTCGAAAACGTCAAACTGCGCCATCGTCGCGTTCGTAGTGGGCGCGCACCAGGTCAGGGAAAGACCCGTGCTGCGCTTCGTATCTCTCCAAGGCTGCAAGTTCGTCGCGGATTTCAGCTCTGAGCGCCTCGCTGCGACGTGCCGAATACTCGTGCGCCAGCGCCTCCTCGGCAACCTTCGATGTATTGATCCCTAAGCTCTTGGCTTTTGCGTAGAGATCAGAGTTCAGCGTGATGCTGACAGTCTGCTTCGGAGCTTTGGGCTCAAAGATCGGATCTCGCACGTCGCCTCCGCCATTTACCCGTGTACATTACACGTGTCAATGACGGGCGTCTATCGCCTCTGCGCAGGGCGCTGCACGAAGAAATAATACAGCCCCGCCAGCAGGGCGGCGATCCCCAGCACGAAGGCAAAAAAACGGTGCAAGGACCCGGCCATGAGCTCCTGGTGTTGCCCCACGGTCACGCCGAGCCAGGCCAGCACCGAACACCACAGCAAAGATCCGGCGAGCGTGGCCAGCGCATACCAGCGAAAATCCATGCGCAGAATACCCACGGGAATGCCGATCAGATGACGGATGACGGGCAGGAGGCGGGAGAAGAACACGCCCACCGACTCGTAGCGGGCCGCCCAACGCTCCGCCAGTTCAATCTTCGCGGCGGACAGTCCGAGGTAGGGACCCAGGCGCATCACCAGCGGCCTCCCTAGGAAGCGCGCCCCCCAATACATGAATGATGCCCCCACCCACGAACCGGCCGTTCCCGATAGGACGACACCGAGCCAGGACATCTGTCCTTGGGTGTGGGCCAGATAAGCCGCCGGCGGGATGATGACCTCGCTCGGAATGGGCACGAAAGTGCTTTCGAGCGCCATCAGGCCGGCGATGAGCCAGTAACCGCCCTGGCTCAAGGAAGAAAGGTACCAATCCGAAAATTGGTGCAGTAGGTCGGTCAACTAATCGATGGCCTTCGGATTCAAGGTGACTTTGGCATCGGCACGCGCGCCGGCGGCGTAGCTTTGCGCCTCACTCGAAGCGATCTCTGCCGCGTATTGCCGGCGAGTGTCTGTATCCTTCGCCTTCGCCGCATCCGGATCCTCACGCACCGCGCTCAATGCCAGCACGGCGGCATCGCCGCCGGCCAGGCTCAAGTTTTCGTAGATCGGCTTTTGCGCAGGCTTGGGCGCCCTGAAGGCCGTGGTGAGGATTTCCATGGGCACCGCCTGATCGGACCGAGCGACAAACTTCGGCGGCTGCACAGCGACTCCCAGGCTCTTCGCCACCGCATCCCAGGACTCGCCGGCGTTCAATCGCTTGGACGCGTCCGCGGCCGCTGCGGCCGCGAGTTCCACGCCGCGCTGCTTCTTCCACGCGGCGACGACGTCGGTGCGTACGGCCTCCAGCGGCTTTTGCTGCGGGAGCTTATGATCCGTGGCGCGCAGCACCACCCCGCGGCCCTTTTCCACCTCGACGATGGGGCTCAAGCGCCCGTCGAGCACATCCTGGCTGAACGCCGCGTCGAGCACCGCCGGCACCTTGCCCAGCGCCCCGCCGCCGCCTGAGCGGCTGAAATTGGCGATGTCCTGGACCGTCAATCCGGCTTTTTTGGCCACGAGGTCAATGTCAGTCGCATTCTGCAGCGCCGCATCGGCCAGCTGGTCCTGCGCATTGTTGAACAAGCGCTCCGCTTCGTTGCGCTTGTATTCGGTTTCCAATTCCGTGCGGCTGGCCTCGAAGCTCTTCACCGACGGCGGTTGAATGCCGTCGAGCTTGAGGATGTGGTATCCGAACTGAGTCTTGACGGGCCCTTGGATCTCATCGACTTTCATGCCGAATGCCGCATCGCCAAAGGGACCGACGAAAACCTTGCGCTCCGACCAGCCGAGGTCCCCGCCCTGCGCGGCGGAGCCCGGATCCTGGGAAAACTCCTTGGCCAACTTCGAGAAATCCTCGCCCGCTAAAGCGCGCTTGAGCAGTCCCTCCGCCTTCGCCTTCACCGCGGCATCCTCTTTCGGATCATTGACCGACAACAGGATGTGGCGCACGCGGCGCTGCTCGGCCTGCGAAAAACGCTCCGGCGTCTTGGACTTCTGCTCCTCGTAGTACGCCTTGAGCTGCGCATCATCGACGCTGATCTTCGATTCCAACTGCGCCAGGCTCAGCTCGACATAACGCAGGTTCACGGTCTCCGGGGTCATGTAGTCGGCTTTATGCGCATCGTAGTACGCCTTGACGGCTGCATCGTCGGGCGTGGCCTGCTCTGCATACTTGGCCGCCGACACCGTCAACCATGCCAGTTCGCGCTGTTGGCGGGTGAGCGCGCGAAATTCCTTCATCTCCGTCGGCGTCGCAAAGCTCGAGGCATTGAGCGCAATGTCGAGCTGCCGCAACTTCGCGTCGCGCCGGAACATACCTTCTATTTCGGAGACCGAACGGCCTTGCGCGTTGAGCACCGCCAGAGCGTGCGCCTGGTCGAATTTTCCGTCCACTTGAAACGCCGGGATCTTCGACATTTCCGCCAGCAGTTCGTCATCGCTGACGCGGTAGCCCAAATCATCGGCGCGCGTGACGAGCGCCTCGCTGTTCACATATTCATCGAGCACGCGGCGCTTGATTTCGTTGCGCATCGCATCGTCGAGCGGCGCGCTGCTCTGGCGTTCGATCTGCGCCAGCTGCTGCTGATAGGTCTGGCGTACCTCATTGGAGGAAATCTCGGTGCCGTTGACCTTGGCCGCATACGTGGGCGCGCTCAACGTCCAATTGATGCCCCAGAAAACGAATACCAGTCCGATGGCGCCCAGCACCACGCCGGCCACCCACCCCTTCAGCTTGTCGTGAATACTTTGCAGCATGATCCCAACCTCGATTCCTTAACCTACCGCTTCACCGCAGCGCGGCCATACGGCTCGCGCGGGATCACATCAGGAAATGGCGGAGTGGACGGGACTCGAACCCGCGACCCCCGGCGTGACAGGCCGGTATTCTAACCAGCTGAACTACCACTCCGCTGTTGGTGGGTGCTGAGGGGATCGAACCCCCGACCCTCGCCGTGTAAAGGCGATGCTCTACCAGCTGAGCTAAGCACCCCCTGGAAGAGGCGCGGAAGTCTACGCGAGGACAAACGGCTTGGCTAGTGCGGCGCTAAAAATGCCGTGAAACGTACAAAAGCCCGGTCTCGATTTTGTAGAAGCTGTCAGGCCGGGGACCGTCGATGGGGGCATCGCTGGCCAAGACGTGGTTACGGGCCACATTCTGCGCGTAGCGATAGTCCACACCGATATCCCATTTCGGCAATACGTTGCGCCATTGAGCACCCACGCCCCCGTATAACGAGTAAGCCGGCGTGGCCAGGTCATAGCGGGCAACCCCGAGGAACAACCCCATGGCGAACGAATCGCCGAAGCGATGCCGGTAGTCCAAGAACCGAGCCCCGAACAGGTTGTGCCCATCGACCTGATCGTCTTCCAGCCGCACGCCCAAGTCGTTTCTCTCAGAGACCGCGCGGCGCGCACCGAACCCGACGTGCGGGCCGGTCTGAAGTTTCGTGGTGACGACCGGGAACCCCTCCTGCAGATTCTCTTTGATCTGGTTGAAATTCGCGCCCGCATCGATGAACAGTTCATTGCCCGGCGTTTCGGTCGACGCCGATGAATCGTCATCATCGTCATCATCAGCATCCCGTATATGGTCCTTATCGCCGCCGTAACGCACGAAACCGGATAGCCGCACGAAGGACCTCCCAAAGACATCGTGTCCTGCCTCGGCTTCGCCGCCCAGGGTCAGTTGCTCCCACGGGCGCGAATACCGAATGTCGAAATCCGCATAGTGACGATACGGAAAGGCGCCGTATTCCTGATTCACCAGGTAGCGAACGCGCTCTTCGAGATAGCCGCCGAACGACGGCTCCCAGCCGATACGCACCATTTCGCTGCGCGCACCGACACCGTCGCCGAACACGCGTTGGTCGGCGCCCCAATGGCCCGTCACCAGGCCGTTATTGCTCATGCCGTCCAGGAAGGGATTGTTGGTGTACCAGCCGTTTTGCCACTCCGATACCTCGAAGGTCATATCGAAGTAGCGCCACAGCACCGGAAGATCGATGCCGGCGGTGAGCGCAGACTCGCCCAGCAGGTAGCTGCCGCCGTCCAAGGTGTTCTCGCCCGCGTATTGGAAGTACACGGCGAAGGGGGTCTTGCCCGGGAAAATGAAGCGGCTGATGTACGAGGCTTCTTGATTTCCCTCGGTCTGCGAGGTACCGCCCGGCTTGAAAAAATCCCGCGCCAGGAAGCTGGCGGAATCCGGCAGTCCTCCTCCGCCATACTGCAGCTCCCGGTTGAGGCCGATCGACCAACCGCTGAAGGGCTCTATCGAGAATTGCGCCCCGAACAGTTTCGGATTGCCGCTCGACTCTTTCGTGGTGCCCTGGCCGCCACCCAAGATGTGATCCGACCGGGACATTTGTGCCCAAAAGAGTTCATATTGAAACCCGAGGCGACCGAGCGGCTCATAGTTCGACAGCGTCGCGGAAGGCATGGTCGGCGATTCCGTGCCGATCATCATGGTGCTGTCGGTGGCCGGCGACCACCAGTGGTCGCGATAGCCGAGGTCGAGTTGCGCCCAGTTGAAACCGAAGCTCACCATGGAGCCGGTCGGCCGGGTCCGGCCTTCGTAGGCAATGACGCCGGCGCTCGCCAGCAGGTAGTCGTTCGGCTGTACGAAGCCTTGAGCGGAACCTTCCCACTTGCTGTCCACGGGAAGGCCATGATTGTTGGCCACCACATCAGACCCGCCGCCATGGGCAATCGAACCGGTGAGGCTCGCGTGCGTCAGCGCGTAGTCTCCGGAATAACGCTCCAAATATTTCTTGACCCGCTCGCAGAGTTTCTTGTCCACCTCGCAGGCCTTCGGCAGCGCGAGTTCCACCAGCGCCACCGCAAACGGCCGCTTCAGGATCGGTTCATCGGCAAGGATCAGCACGCGCTCGATCTGCCGCTCCGTCTCCGGCTCCAGATTCAACGGCAGGTAGCCGCTCACTCCCGCCGCCCGCGTCGCTGCGGACGCCATGGTCAATGCCAAAGCGAAAATCACGGCGAAATTGGAAGATTTCATGCTGTTGGGCTCAGGTCTCGAACAGTTTGAGCCCGCTATACTTCCATGGTCCGGGCGCAAGCACAAACGCCGCCTCGCGCCGACACTCATGCGGGAAACGACGGCGCGCGATAAATTCAGCACATTCAAGCACTTTGTAGCGCAAAGTCAGGCGACAAAAGCGGCCTCATGCATTTACTTTCCGAACGCAGCGAGCTTCTTGTTCGACAGCGCCTGTTGCTCAGCGCGAATGTCCGCCAGGGGGTCGGTCACTCCCTCGGCTATATGCCCGCGCCCTCCGTATTAGAGTCCAGGGGTCAGGAACTCGCAAGCGACTCCACTTGACCTGGAAAGTGGTTCGTCCAGAGTTGCGAGCGGGAGTTTGAGCGCTTCGGCAACAGCCACATACCACGCATCGTAACTCGTTACGTTGTGGCGCAGTGCCCAAATGCGATCGGCGAAAGGCTCAAAAGAAAACAACTCGATCTCGAGCTGCATGAGATCGTCTTGCGCTGCGTTCGCTTCCGGCGTCGTGATCAGCTTCGCCCTCTCCAGGCGGCGAAATATGTTCGTTGCCTCAGCGAGTACCAGTTCAGGCGCATGTAGCGAACCCTCTGCCAGTACGTTCTCCGCCCACACGCCGTGCACGCCGGTATCAATCAGCGCGGCCACCAGCACGGACGAATCGACGACGGCATTCAACGGCGGTCAGCGTTTCTGTTCTCGAGGATCTGTTTGGGGGAAACCTTGGTCTGTCCCGCGCGTTTTCTCTTGCGCACCTGTTGTAGCCAGGAATCAACCGAGGGGCGCGCAACCATGCGCTCCAGCTCAGCGCGCAAATACTCCTGCATCGATTTACCCTGCAACGCGGCACGGGCAGCCAACTCGTCGCGAACCCTTTCCGGAACATCACGGATATTGATCTGAATGGCCATGCTTGCATAATGCCAGCAATGCCTTCATCGTGCAAGCGAGCGGGCCGGCCGCAACCCCTCCCATCCGGCCCTCTTGACGTCGGGCGGCTAGTGCGCCCGCACCTGCCCCTTCGCCCGACCCGGCTTGCGCGCGGGCTTCTCGCCCGCGATGACTTCGGCCGGCTTCACAGGATCCGGCGGCGCGGGCAGCGGCACCGGCATGTGGGTGAGCGCGACTTGCAGCACTTCGTCGATCCATTTCACCGAGCGGATGTCGAGCTTTTCCTTGATGTTGTCGGGAATCTCGGCCAGATCCTTGGTGTTGTCGTCGGGAATCAATACCGTGGTGATGCCGCCGCGATGTGCCGCCAGCAGCTTTTCCTTCAGTCCGCCGATCGGCAGCACCTCACCGCGCAGGGTGATCTCGCCGGTCATCGCGACATCGGAGCGCACCGGAATCTTGGTGAGCGCGGATATCAACGCCGTCGCCATGCCGACGCCGGCGCTCGGGCCGTCCTTCGGAGTCGCGCCCTCGGGCACGTGAATGTGCACGTCGGCCTTTTGATAGAAATCGACATCGAGCCCCAGCATCGCGGAGCGGCTGCGCACCACGGTCATCGCGGCCTGAATGGATTCCTGCATGACTTCGCCGAGCTGGCCGGTGTGCGTCAACTTGCCCTTGCCGTTGACCACCGCCGCCTCGATGGTGAGAAGCTCCCCGCCCACCTCGGTCCACGCCAAGCCGGTCACCTGACCGACGCGATTGCTCTCCTCGGCCTTGCCGTAGCGGAAGCGGCGCACGCCCAGGTACTTGTCGAGATTGTCCGAGCCGACCGTCACGGTCTTTTCCGCCGGCGCCAGCAACAGCTGCTTGACGGCTTTGCGGCCGATCTTGGAGATCTCGCGCTCCAGGTTGCGAACGCCCGCTTCGCGCGTGTAGAAACGGATCATGTCCTGGATCGCCGTGTCCGAGATGCTCAGCTCGTCGGGCTTCAAACCGTTCTGCTTCACCTGTTTGGGCAGCAGGTAGCGGCGCGCGATGTTGCTCTTTTCATCTTCGGTGTATCCCGGGATCCGGATCACTTCCATGCGATCGAGCAGCGGCGCAGGAATATTCAGGCTATTCGCAGTGCAGACGAACATCACTTCGGACAGATCGAAATCCACCTCCAGGTAATGATCGTTGAAGGTGCTGTTCTGCTCCGGGTCGAGCACTTCCAGCAGAGCCGAGGAAGGATCGCCGCGAAAATCGGTCGACATCTTGTCGACCTCATCCAGCAGGAACAACGGATTGCGCACGCCGCACTTGGCGAGGTTTTGGATGATCTTGCCGGGCATCGATCCGATGTAGGTACGCCGGTGGCCGCGGATCTCCGCCTCGTCGCGCACGCCGCCCAACGACATGCGCACGAACTTGCGGTTCGTGGAGCGCGCGACACTTTGCCCCAATGAAGTCTTGCCGACACCCGGCGGTCCCACCAGACACAGGATCGGACCGCGAAGATTTTTAACCCGCTGCTGCACGGCCAGGTACTCGACGATGCGTTCCTTGACCTTCTCCAGGCCGTAGTGATCGGCCTCGAGCACTTTCTCGGCGGCCGCGATGTCCAGGTGCACCTTGCTGCGCTTCTTCCACGGCGACTTGACCAGCCAGTCGATGTAGTTGCGCACCACCGTGGCTTCCGCCGACATGGGCGACATGAGTTTCAATTTGGCCAGTTCGGAATTGGCCTTCTCACGCGCCTCTTTGGGCATGCCCGCCGCTTTGATGCGCTTCTCGAGTTCGCCGATTTCGTTCGGCGCATCGTCGAGCTCACCCAGCTCCTTCTGAATGGCCTTCATCTGCTCATTCAGGTAGTACTCGCGCTGGCTCTTTTCCATTTGCTGCTTGACGCGGCCGCGGATGCGCTTTTCGATCTGCAGCACGTCCATCTCGCCCTCGATCACCGCGAGCATGTGCTCGAGGCGCTTTCGCACGTCCGGGATCTCGAGCACTTTCTGCTTTTCGGACAGCTTCAAGGACATGTGGGCGGCGACGGTGTCCGCCAACCGGCCCGCCTGTTCGATGCCTGCCAGCGAGGTCAGGATCTCCGGCGGAACCTTCTTGTTTAATTTGACATATTGTTCGAACTGCGTGATGACCGAGCGCGTCAGAACGTCCATTTCGCGCTCTTCGTAACGCTCGAGGTCGGGCAGCGGCGTCACTTCCGCGGAGAAGAATTCACCTTCCGTCAGCTTGTCGATGCTGGCCCGATCCACGCCCTCGACCAACACCTTCACGGTGCCGTCAGGCAGCTTGAGAAGCTGCAGGATGGTTGCGATGGTGCCCACCCGATACAGGTCGCCGGCCTTCGGGTCGTCGACATCCGCCTGCTTCTGGGCGACCAGGAGAATGCGCTTGTCCGCCTTCATGGCCAGATCGAGCGCCACAATGGACTTTTCACGCCCTACGAACAGGGGAATGACCATATGGGGGTAAACCACTACGTCGCGTAGGGGTAGTACCGGCGTGCCGTTCAAGGGCGGCGCCTCTTCTAGACTCAAGCTCAAAGGTTCGTCGCTCACTTAGGCTGGCCTTCTGGTTGTGGCATGTCGGAAAACTGATCGCCTCCAGTACATGCGGCCGCCCAACTTGGGTTTCAAGCTCGTCTCAAAGATGGTCCGAGCCCGTGGGGCGCCGCTGTTCCTCGACCGGAGCCACCAACCGAGTTTCCTCGGTTCGGTGAACAATGTACGGTTTGTTGTGGCCTTCGATGACCTGCTCATCGACCACGACCTTCTGCACATTACGCAATGAAGGCAGGTCATACATCGTGTCGAGCAGCACATTCTCGAGAATGGTGCGCAGGCCACGAGCGCCGGTCTTGCGCTGCATGGCCTTTCGAGCGACCGAGCGCAGCGCATCTTCCCGGAAATCCAGTTCCACTCCCTCCATGTCGAACAGTTTCCGATACTGCTTCGTCAGCGCGTTCTTCGGCTGCATCAAAATCGAAATCAGCGCTTCCTCGTCCAGCTCTTCCAGGGTCGCCACCACCGGCAGGCGGCCGACGAACTCCGGAATCAAGCCGTACTTGATCAAGTCCTCAGGCTCGGTGTCGTGAAACACATCGTTGCCGTGCGGCCGTGCATTGTGCTCGCGCACCTCGGCGACAAAGCCGATCCCGCTCTTGTGCGTGCGATTCATGATGATCTTCTCGAGACCGGCGAACGCACCGCCGCAAATGAACAAAATATTCGTCGTGTCGACCTGCAGGAATTCCTGCTGCGGGTGCTTGCGACCGCCCTGCGGCGGCACCGAGGCGATCGTGCCCTCGATCAGTTTCAGAAGCGCCTGCTGCACGCCCTCGCCGGACACGTCGCGCGTGATCGACGGATTGTCCGATTTGCGCGAAATCTTATCGATTTCATCAATGTAGACGATGCCGGTTTGCGCCTTTTCGACATCGTAGTCGCACTTTTGCAGCAACTTCTGAATGATGTTCTCGACGTCCTCGCCGACGTAGCCCGCCTCCGTCAAGGTGGTGGCATCCGCGATCGTGAAGGGTACATTGAGCAACCGCGCCAGCGTTTCAGCCAGCAGGGTCTTCCCTGAACCGGTCGGCCCGATCAGAAGAATATTGCTCTTCGCCAGCTCCACATCATCGCGGGAGCGGACGCCCTCGGCGCCCCGGGTCTGCAACCGCTTGTAGTGGTTGTACACGGCCACCGACAGGACCCGCTTGGCGCGCTCCTGGCCGATGACATATTCGTCGAGGACCTTCTTGATTTCCTGGGGCTTGGGGAGCTTGTCCCGCGTGCGCTCAGCGCGCTCTTCCAGCTCCTCCCGGATTATGTCGTTGCACAGCTCCACGCATTCGTCGCAGACGAAAACGCTGGGTCCGGCGATGAGTTTCCGAACCTCGTGTTGGCTCTTTCCGCAGAAGGAGCAGTACAACAGCTTGCCATCATCATGTTTGCTGCGCGAATCTTCGCTCATGCTGTCCTCAAATGGGCCATGCAGCCAGCCGAAGCAAGGCCGGCAACACAGCTATGGTAGAGACTATATAGCACCCAACGGACCCCGCGCAAAGATAAGGTCCTTCAGGCCGTGACCGGGTTCCGCAGCAACCCGCGTGACACTGGGGTTTGGCCGCATCTAGGCCTTGGTGGGAAGCTCGCCGCGTTTTTCAAGCATGGAATCCACTATTCCGTATGCACGGGCTTGCTCAGCGGTCATGAAGTTGTCCCGATCGCTGTCGGCCTTGACCCGTTCGACGGTCTGGCCGGTGTGTTTGGCCAATATGGCGTTCAGGCGGGTCTTGGTCTCCATGACGTCGCGCGCGTGGATGTCGATGTCCGAGGCTTGACCCTGGAAACCGGCAGACGGTTGGTGAATCATGATTTTCGAGTTTGGCAGCGAGTAGCGCTTACCGCTCGCGCCTCCCGCCAACAAGACCGCGCCCATGGAGGCCGCCAATCCGACGCAAATCGTGCTCACATCCGGCTTGATGAATTGCATGGTGTCGTAGATCGCCAGACCCGCGCTCACCGATCCGCCGGGCGAATTGATGTAGATGTTGATGTCCTTATCCGGATTCTCGGACTCCAGGAACAGCAGCTGGGCGACCACCAGGTTCGCCATATAGTCCTCGACCGGACCCACGATGAAAATCAATCGCTCCTTGAGCAGCCGCGAATAGATGTCGTAGGCCCGCTCGCCGCGAGCGGTTTGCTCCACCACCATCGGAACCAGATTCAATGCGCGCGTGGTCATAGTTGCCTTTAAATTTTCAAAAAAAATCGACGCTGTCTGCTTTGTGAGGTCTTCATAACACCATTTCAAGGGATTTCCTAGGAACCTGCCTCAAGGATTGTGTGTGAGCCGTAAGGTCAGGCCTCGAAGTTCATCAATTCCTTGAAGGTGGATTGCACCTCGTGCACCTTGGCATGCTCGAGAATCCACTCCACGGCCTGATCCTCCAACGCCAGGCCTTCCACCTGGCGCATGGCGTCGGCGTTTTGCAGATAGGCGCGCTTCATCGCGCCCGGATCGCCATAAGCCGCCACCATCTCATCCAGCCGCTCGTTCACCCGCGCCCGGTCGACGTTGAGCTTCTCGCGCCGGATGACATCATTCAGCAACAGCCCGAGCGTCACGCGGCGGCGCGCCGGCTCCACGAACGGATCCCGCGGCGGCGCCTGCGATGCATCCTTCGCACCGGCGCGACGCATCGCCTCGACCTGCATGTCGCGAATCTGGCCCTCGATCAGCACATTGGGCACCTCGGTGGGGTTCGCCGTGTAGAGCTTCTCCATCACCGCCGCCTTGTTGCGGTTACGTATTGCCTGATCGAGTTCACGGCGCATATTGGCCGCGACATCTTCGCGCAGCCGGCCCAAGCCACCTTCGGTGACGCCGAAGGACTTGCAAAACTCCTCGTCGAGTTCCGGCAGCACCGGCTCTTCGACCGTCTTGATGTCGGTCGCGAAAATGGCCGCCTTGCCGGCCAATTCGCCCGCTCGGTAGTCGGCGGGAAAATTCACGGTCACGCTGCGTTTTTCGCCCGCGACGGCGCCGACCAAGCCCTGTTCCAGGTCCGGCAACATCCGCCCTTCGCCCAGCACGATGGCGATGTTCTCGCCCTTGCCCCCGGCAAACGGCACCCCGTCGATGGCGCCTTCGAAATCGATGGTGACCTTGTCGCCGGTGGCCGCGGACCGGCTCACCGCCTGATGTTTCACCTGCTGCTTGCGCAACCGTTCGATCATGGCATCGATGTCGGCCTCGCCGACTTCCGCCGTGACCCGATCGACTTGCAGCGTTTCGATCGGCTGCAGGACGACTTCGGGGAATACCTCGAAGGTCGCCACGTACTTGAGATCCTGTCCCTCATCCATGCTCTGCGGTTCGATGCGCGGACTGCCGGCCGGCGTCAGCTGGTTCTGCGACACCGCTTCGGCATAGCTGGACTGCAGCAGTTCACCGATCACCTCGCGGTGAACCTGGCTGCCGAATTGCTGGCGAATGACCTTTAAGGGGGCCTTGCCCGGACGAAATCCGTTCAAACGCGCGGTGCGGCTGATGGTTTTCAGACGTGCGGCGATTTCCGCAGCTACGCGCTCGGCGGGCACCTCAACTTGCATACGGCGCTCCAACTTGCCGATACTCTCGACGGAAACCTGCATGATGATCCTCTATGGGTTACGAACTTTGGGCGCGTGGTGCGAAAGGCGAGACTCGAACTCGCACGGGTTGCCCCACCAGATCCTAAGTCTGGCGCGTCTACCAATTCCGCCACATTCGCAAAAAATCAGCCCACAAGTATAGCTAACGGGGTTCGCTTTCGCGAACCAGAAGGCGGGCGACCTCACGTAGGGCCGGAAGCCCGTTTTCCAGCATAAAGTAAAGCGGGCTGTCCCCATCGAAGGGCGGACGCGGCGTGGGCGCGTGGACCCAGGCCCATGCCCTGTCCGTCGGTCCCGGCTCGGCGGTGAGGGAAAACTGAATATTGGCGATGAGCGCAGCCCGTTCTTGTTGCGTCGCAGAGAGCCGCGGTGCCTGACCCAACCGGTAACGCTCCAGGACTTGCGGGGAAGGAATTTTGAGCAACCGGCATTGCTGCAGCGGCGACAGCTCCCAGGCGTCCGCAATCGCAAAGAAACGCTTCAGTGCGCTGGTGCTGGTATGGCGCGCTGCGCGGCGGCTGGCCGGCTGCAGCACCAATCGCGGTCCTGGACGAGTCTTGCTGGGCAACGCAGTTCTCACGGTAACCGCTAAGCATACTCCTAAGCGTCTCCCTAATGAGGGAGGCGCTTGCTATCATGGCGCCGTGTCAGAAACCTTTGCCGAACGCTTACGCAAAGCGCAACAGGCCAGCGGCAGCCTGGTCTGCGTCGGGCTCGATCCGGACCCTGCCAAATTACCGCAAGATCTCGGCGGCAGTTCATCCCCGCTCTACGCCTTCAACCGGCGCATCGTCGATGCGACCTTCGATCTGGCCGCCGCCTACAAACCCCAGATCGCGTTTTACAGCGCGGTCGGCGCCGAGGATCAGCTGGCCTCGAGCATTCGCTACATTCGCGAGCGTGCCCCGGATGCGCTGGTCATTCTCGATGCCAAGCGCGGCGACATCGGCAATACCGCCGACGCATATGCACGAGAGGCCTTCGAGCGCTACGGCGCGGACGCCGTCACCGTGAATCCCTACATGGGCACCGACGCGGTGCGGCCGTTTCTCGCGCGCCCCGAGCGTGGCGCCCTGCTCCTCTGCCGCACCAGCAATTCCGGCGCGCGGGACTTTCAAGACCTGTGCCTCGATGGGCTGCCGCTGTATCGGCATGTGGCGCGGCACGCCGCGAGCCATTGGAACCAGCACGGCAATCTCATGCTGGTCGTGGGCGCAACCGTCCCGCGCGAAATGGCGGAGTTGCGCGCCGCGCACCCCGGCGTGCCCTTTTTGGTACCGGGCATCGGCGCACAGGGCGGGGACTTGGAAGCCACGCTCGCCGCGGGCTTGGATGCCCAGGGCGCAGGGCTGCTGATCAGCGCTTCTCGCAGCATCATCTACGCAGGCGGCGGCGCACCGGCCGCCATCCGCGCCGCAGCCGCCGAACTGCACGCGGCGATCAATCGAGAGCGGAGTAAATCTAGAGCGGCCTGACTGGAGCGGCCTGACTACAGCTGCTTAACTACAGCCGTCTAACTACAGCCACCTAGTACAGCCACCTAGTACAGCCACCTAGTACAGCCACCTAACTACAGCCGTCTAAGCACAGCCGTCTAACTACAGCCGTCTAACTACAGCCACCTAACTAGAGCCGCGTAACGAACCTCGGGGCTAAAACGCGCTCTTGACCACGCCGCCGTCGACACGCAGCGCCGCGCCATTGGTCGCAGCCGACTGCGGGCTCGCCACGAACGTCACCATCGCCGCCACTTCTTCGGGAGTCGCGAAGCGCTTGATCAACGAGGTGGGCCGCGCGGTTTTGAAGAACTCATCCTCGACCGTCTGCGCGCTCTTTCCGGTTTTCGCAGCCCAGTCCGCCACGAAATCTCCGACACCCCGCGAGCGCGTCGGACCGGGCAGTACGCTGTTGACCGTGATGCCGGTGCCGGCGGTCGCCTCGGCGAGCCCGCGGGCGACGGCGATCTGCGCCGCCTTCGTCATGCCGTAGTGGATCATTTCGGCCGGAATCTGATAGCCGCTTTCGCTCGAAATGAAAATGATGCGGCCCCAGTTGCGCTTACGCATGAACGGCAAATAAAGGCGCGCGAGGCGCGCGCCGCTCAGGACATTGACATCGAAGAATCGCAGCCAGTCCGCGTCGGTGATGTCCTCAAAAGCCTTCACTTCAAAGATGCCGAGATTATTGACGAGAATGTCGACCTGCGGGTGCAACTGCAGCAGTTTTTCAGCCACCGACGCGGAACTCAAATCACCCGCAAATCCCATCACATCGCCGCCGGCGGCACTCTTCATGGCGGCGACCGCAGCGTCCACAGCCTTGGGTGTTCTGCCGTTGACGATCACCCTCGCCCCTTCGCGCGCCAGCGATGTCGCGATGGCATTGCCGATACCCGCGGTTGAACCGCTGACCAGCGCGATCTTGCCTCTTAGTTGCAGGTCCACCTGATCAGAGCCCCGTATCCACCGGTACCGAATTGAGCTTGTACACGATGCCCTCCTTCATCACGAAGCTCACACGCTTCATGAGACTGATGTCATCGATGGGATTGCCGGGTACCGCCACGACATCCGCGAGCTTGCCCGCCGCAATCGTGCCCAGATCCTTCTCGTGCCGCAGCAGCGTTGCCGCGTTCACCGTCGCGGCCTGAATGACGAACATCGGCGGCATGCCGGCACCCACCATCAACTCGAACTCATGCGCGTTCTCGCCATGCGGATACACCGCGGCATCGGTGCCGAACGCGATTTTGACATGCGCCTTATACGCTCGCCCCGCCGTGGCCTGGATCAAGGGACCGATGGCCATGGCCTTGGATGCAATCGTTGCCGGGTAGTAGCCCGGAATCTTGGCCTGCCGCGCGACGAAGTCGCCCGCAATGATCGTGGGTACGTAGTAGGTGCCGTGCTCCACCATGAGCTTCATGTCCTCGGCGTCCATGAACGTGCCGTGCTCGATGGAATCCACGCCGCCCAAGACCGCGCGACGGATCGCCTCCGCGCCATGCGCATGCGCCGCCACCGCAAAGCCATAGTCATGCGCCGTCACGACGACCGCGCGGATCTCCTCCAGGGTCATCTGCGGGTTTTCGCCGCTCGCGCCCTCGTCGAGAACGCCGCCCGAGGGCATGATCTTGATGACATCATCGCCGAGCTTGTAATGCTGGCGCACGGCTTTGACCGCATCCTCGGGGCTGTTGATGATGCCGT
>Ga0210393_10000056_pt1 | contig 141939 bp, 119 predicted proteins | sample IncBWC27OmetaG_FD_160068 | JGI IMG/M metagenome (GOLD analysis project Ga0210393, IMG submission 160068) | Forest soil microbial communities from Barre Woods Harvard Forest LTER site, Petersham, Massachusetts, United States - Inc-BW-C-27-O ... | reverse complement strand
CACGAAACTGCTGAAAGCGGATTTGAGGCACCCGATCGAAAAGGTCGGCGCGCAACTGCGCGCCAAAATGCCCTGGCTCGAGGCCGGCAAGGCATAGGCCACATGGCTGCGCGCACGCTGTTCGACAAGGTATGGGCAGCCCACGAAGTCGTTGCCGAGACCCCGGATACGCCGGCGGTCCTCTACGTCGATTTGCACCTCGCGCACGAGGTCACCACGCCGCAGGCCTTCAGCACGCTGCGATCGCTCGGGCTTCGAGTACGCCGTCCCGATCGTACGCTGGCGACCATGGACCATTCGACGCCTACGCAAACCGACCAGGTGTTTGGGTCGGTGCCGATCAAAGTCGATGCCGCGGCCAGACAGGTGCGCCAGCTCGAACAAAACGCCGCTGAATTCGGCATCGAGCTCTTTGGGATGCGCGATGCACGGCGCGGCATCGTCCACATCATCAGTCCCGAACTGGGATGCACCCAGCCGGGAATGACCATCGTGTGCGGGGACAGCCACACCAGCACCCATGGTGCCTTCGGCGCCCTCGCCTTCGGCATCGGCACGACCGAAGTGGGCCACGTGTTTGCCACGCAGGCGCTACTGCAGCGCAAGCCAAAGAGTTTCGCGGTCAATGTCGAGGGTCAACTGCCGCGCGGGGTCGGCGCGAAGGATTTGATCTTGAGCATCATCGGCAAGATCGGCGTTTCAGGAGGCACGGGATTCGTCTTGGAGTATCGCGGATCCACCATACGGTCCCTGTCCATGGAAGAGCGCATGACGGTGTGCAATATGTCGATCGAAGCCGGTGCGCGCGCCGGCATGATGGCTCCGGACGAGGTCACCTTCGAGTACTTGCGGGGCAAACCCCGCGCTCCAAAGGGGAAGGCATGGGACGCGGCGGTGGCGCGCTGGCGCACGTTGGTGACGGATGCCGATGCGCGGTTCGATGCCTCTGTGGACATCGATGCCGCGGACATCGAACCGATGGTCACCTATGGGACGAATCCCGGGATGGTGTTGCCGATCGGATCGGTGATACCGAACCCGCGAGGCGATGAGGTTTTCGACAAGGCGATGCGCTACATGGGGTTTCATGGCGGCGAAGCCATGCTCGGCAAGCCCGTGAACGTCGTGTTCATCGGCAGCTGCACCAACGGACGGCTGGAAGACCTGCAGGCGGCGGCCCGGATTCTCGAGGGGCGGAAGGTGGCCCCGGGGGTGCGGCTGCTCATCGTGCCGGGCTCGCAGCAGATCAAGCGTGAGGCCGAGGCCGCGGGACTCGCGGAGATTTTCAAAGCGGCGGGCGCGGACTGGCGCGAATCCGGATGTTCCATGTGCCTGGGGATGAACGGCGATACCGTCGGCGCCGGCGAGTATTCGATCAGCACCAGCAATCGCAATTTCGAAGGCCGCCAGGGAAAGGGAGCCCGGACGCTGTTGGTCAGCCCCTTGACTGCGGCGGCGAGCGCCGTCAAGGGCCGCATCGCCGATCCACGCGAGCTGATTTGATGCAGCCGATCAGACGCATCACCGGCAGGACCGTGGTCATCGCATCCAGCGACATCGACACGGATCAGATCATTCCCGCGCGCTTTCTGACCACGACCGGCAAGGAAGGCCTGGGCAAGCAGCTGTTCGCGGATTGGCGTTATCAGGCCGATGGCTCGCCCAAGGCGGACTTCATTCTCAATCGCCCGGAGGCGCATGGCGCCGACATTCTCGTGGCGGGCCGAAATTTTGGCTGCGGCTCCTCGCGCGAACATGCACCCTGGGCGCTCATGGACTATGGATTTCGCGCCGTCATCAGCACCGAAATCGCCGATATCTTCCGCGGCAATTCCTTGAAGAACGGCCTCCTGCCCGTCGTCGTCGACGAGCGCACCGCGCAATGGCTGCTGCAGCACCCCGGCACCCAGGTCGATATCGATCTCGAGTCGGCGCATCTGACCTTGCCGACAGGCACCACCGTTTCCTTTCCCATCGAGCCCTTCGCCCGTCACTGTCTGCTGAACGGCGTGGACGAACTCGGCTACCTGCGCAGCAAGCTCGGCGACATCGAGCGCTTCGAAGCCTCGCAAGCGGCCTCTTGACGATGCGCTCTGGGCGATGGCGGTCCGGGCGATGGCGATTTAAATGAAGGCGAGCATTGCAGTCCTGGCCGGCGATGGCATCGGTGCGGAGGTCACCGCCGAAGCGGTGCGCGCGCTCGAGCGCGTGGCCTCTCGGTTCGATCATCGCTTCGAGTTTGAATCTGCGCTCTTGGGCGGCGCGGCCATCGATGCGACCGGGGCGCCGCTGCCGCCGCCGACCTTGGCGCTCGCACGGCGGGCGGATGCCGTTCTCCTGGGCGCGGTCGGCGGCCCGAAATGGTCCGACCCGAACGCCCCGGTTCGGCCTGAGCAAGGCCTGCTGCAGCTGCGCAAGGCGCTCGGACTGTTCGCCAATCTGCGCCCCGTCGTGCCGCACCCCGCGGTGCTCCATGCCTCGCCGATCAAGGCCGAACTGCTGAACGGCGTGGACATCATGGTGGTTCGCGAACTCACCGGCGGCATTTACTTCGGCGAGAAAACCCGCACTGCAACCGAGGCGGTCGATGTCTGCCGCTACAGCGTGATGGAAATCGAACGGGTGGTGCGGCTCGCCGCCGGTTTGGCGCGTACGCGCCGCAAGAAATTGACCTCCGTGGACAAGGCCAACGTGCTGGAAACCTCTCGCCTGTGGCGTGCCACGGTGAATCGCATCCTGCCCGCCGAATTTCCCGACGTGGCCGTGGAACACATGCTCGTCGACTCGGCCGCGATGCATCTGCTGCAGCGGCCGCGGGAGTTCGATGTGATCGTCACCGAGAACATGTTCGGCGACATTCTCACCGATGAGGCGTCCATGCTGGCCGGATCCATGGGTCTTCTGCCGTCGGCATCGCTGGGAGCCGATCCTCGCGGCGGCGTGTTCGAGCCGATTCACGGCTCTGCGCCGGACATTGCCGGCCGCGGCGTGGCGAACCCTTATGCAGCGATCTTGAGTGCGGCCATGCTCCTGCGCCATTCGCTGCGGCTCGAGATCGAAGCCGATGCACTGGAACAGGCGGTGCACCGCGCGATCAGCGCCGGTGCGCTGACCGCCGATCTTGCAGCCCCCGGCAGGGCGATTACGACGCGTGCCGCTTCAGACGCGGTGTTGGCAGCGCTTTAGCGGCGCGCTCAAGACCCGCGCGCAGGTCCGCGATCAGGTCGGCGTGATCTTCGATGCCGACCGAGACTCGGAGCAGCGCATCGCTTATTCCCGCCCGCAATCTCGCCGATTCCTCCATGCCGGCGTGCGTCATGCTCGCCGGGTGAGCGATGAGACTTTCGACCCCGCCCAAGGATTCGGCCAGGGTGAAACTCTGAAGGCCCGTGAGGAACGCGCCGATGGCCGGTTCGCCGCCTGCGAGTTCGAAGCTCAACATTGCACCGAAGCCGCTTTGTTGCCGGCAGGCGATGTCGTGGCCCGGATTGCTCTTGAGCCCCGGATAGTACACGCGCTGCACTTCCGGATGTGACGTCAGAAACTCCACGATATGCGCCGTGTTCTCACCATGAACGCGCATCCTCGCGTGCAAGCTGCGCACACCCCGCAGCGTGAGAAAGCTGTCGAACGGAGCGCCCGTGACGCCGATGGCGTTGGCCCACCACGCCAGATTCTGGTGCAGTTCCGCCGTCGCCGCGATCACCGCCCCTCCCACCACATCGCTGTGGCCATTGAGGTACTTGGTCGTGGAGTGCATCACGAAATCGGCGCCGAGCGACACAGGCTGCTGCCAGACCGGCGAGAGGAAGGTGTTGTCGACGGCCGTCAGCGCACCGGCCGCATGGGCCGCCTCGCAGACCGCGCGAATATCGACCACCCTCAGCAACGGATTGCTCGGCGTCTCGATCCACACGAGTTTGGGCGCTTTCTGCAGCGCCGCGCGCAGCTCCGCCGGATTGCTTTGATCGACGAAATCGACCACCAGGTTTCCCTTGGCTTGCAGCGCCGTGAGCAGCCGATAGGTCCCGCCGTAGCAATCGTAGGGCGCCAACACACGCGCACCGGCCGGCAAGGTCGACAGGATCAGAGTAATCGCTGCAAGGCCCGTACACGTGACGATGGCACCGGCGCCGCCTTCGAGGTCCGCCAACGCCAGCCCAAGCTGGTCGCGGGTCGGATTGCCGGAACGGGTGTAGTCGTACTTGCGGGGCTGACGATAGCTTTCGAAAGCGAAATTCGACGACAGGTAGATCGGCGGCACCACCGAGCCGTGGTGCGAGTCGGACTCGAGTCCGGCTCGAACGGATCGGGTCGCAATGTGTTTGGGTGGTGCTTTGCTCATGGCTGATGCTCCGCTAGGGCGTGCTTGATGATGGGGGCCAGGGCGGCAGCTTCTTTCAAGAAGGCGTCGTGGCCGAAAATGGAATTGATTTCAATCAGTTGCCGGGGGCCGTTCAAGCGCGCGGACAAAGCCTGCATGTCATTGAACGGCACCAGCTGATCCTCGCGCACGGCGATCAGCGTGGCCGGTGTGTGCACCTGCGTCGCATCCATCGCATGCAGGTCGATCGATTCGCTCAAGGTCAGAAAGGATTCTGCGCGATATTTCTGCACGTAGTCATCGCCGCGCGCGAACAGGTAGTCCTCGATCGGGAAGCGGAAGCGATCGCCGGTGCGTGTGGGCGCGCTGCCGAACCTGAGCGCAAATTCGACCGGACTGCGATAGGTGGCCATCGCCAGCGCGCGGGCCAGCTTCAGTCCCGCCGCGCCGTCGCCGCGCGCGATCGCCTCGCGCACGATCTGCCGCTGCACACTGCGCCACGCCGTGGAGAGCACCTGGCCTCGGTCGGCGGCGCTCAAGACCACGATGTGATTCACGAGGGCCGGGTAGCGTTCTGCAAAACACAGCGCCACCATGCCGCCGTAAGAAGCGCCGACGATGGCGTGCAGGGATCTTAGCCCCAGGTGCCGCACGATGTGGCTCAGTGCCTTGGCCTGATCGTAGGAACTGATGGGCGGAAATTGGCCGCCGACGCCGGGCGTGGTGCTGCCGCCCCGTCCGCCCAGATAGTCGATGCCCAGTACGCGGTATTGGCGCGTATCGATGCCAAGTCCCGGGCCCACCATTTCCGGCCACCAACCCTCGCCCTGCCCCGTGACCACGCGATGCGCAGAAATTCCGCCGAGAACCGCGACGACAGGACCTGTCTCGTTGCCGGCCAGACGGAAGCACATCCTCGCATCGGGGAAGGAATCCCCATAGTGGAGCTCGAAGGGAGCGAGACGATGAGTCTCATCGATCGGAATTGGATCAATCGGATTTAGCGAATTTTCGACCACGACCGCTGCAAGCTCCTTGAAGGTGACATAACCCCTGGAGCATCGGCTCGTAGCCCATTGGAAGTCGCAGACGCCTGCGCAATCGGCCGCCCATCTACCGGATTCGCGCCTATTGCGCGTATCCGCAGGAGTTGGCACCGTTCCGAACCGCGCACGCGCGAAAATCGGTGGTTGCCCCGGCTTCTAAGGGCCTTTCCCTCAGCCGGTCTAGATAAGCCGGTGAATTTTAGGCACCCGCGCGCAGCGCGTCAAGCATTTTGCCGGCATCCGGACTTGCTTCCCTTTTATCAATGCATTAATGTACTAGCGCGTTAATACAATACCCCAGATTGCAACCGATCATTCGAATGCGGGCGCCATGAAGACCAACCGGCCGGTAACCTTGCGACAGGAACAGCAGCATGAGCGCGCGCTCTGCACGGCGATTCTGGCCTTGCGGTCGGTCGAGGAGTGCCGCAGCTTTTTCCGCGATCTGTGCACGCCCGCGGAGCTGCAGGCGATGGCCGACCGTTGGGCCGTGGTCGAACTGCTGGAGCGCGGCTTGCCGTACCGGGAAATCCACAGGCAAACCGGCGTCAGCGTCACCACCATCGGCCGCGTCGCGCGTTACCTGATGTCCGGGAACGGCGGCTATCGGGCGGTAACCGACCGATTGAAACTCAATGCGTAAGACTCCCGGCCAAGGCGATCCCATGCGCCTCAAGATCGCCGTGCAAAAGAGCGGCCGCCTCACCGACAGCTCCCTCGATCTGCTGTCGCGCTGCGGCCTGAAGTACAGCCGCGGCAAGGATCAGCTGATGTGCTACGGCGAGAACATGCCGCTCGACGTGCTGTTCGTGCGCGACGACGATATTCCCGACCTGGTGCAGGAGGATGTCTGCGACTTAGGGCTGGTCGGCTTGAACGTGGTCGAAGAGAAGCGCCTCGCATTCCGGGCGCGCGATATCGGGCCTCTGTTCGAGACCGTGCAGCTTTTGGACTTCGGCCGCTGCAAGCTGTGCATTGCCGTACCCGACGGATTCGACTATTCGGATGCGCAATCGCTGCAAGGCCGGCGCATCGCCACCACGTACCCGCATATCCTGACCCGCTTCCTCGAGGAGAACGGCATTTCCGCCGAGGTCGTCGTGCTCTCGGGGTCGGTGGAAATAGCGCCGCGGCTGGGGCGCGCCGATTTGATCTGCGATCTGGTCTCGACCGGCTCCACGCTCGCCGCCAACCACCTGCGCCACGCGCACACGGTGCTGGAGAGTCAGGCGGCGCTGATCCGCACCCCGATGCCCATCCCGGTGGAGAAGCAGGAGTGGACACGGCGCTTGCTGATGCGCATCGACGGCGTCGAACAGGTCAAGGGCAGCAAGTACATCATGCTGCATGCGCCCCGCTCCGCGCTGGCGGCCATCGCGAAGCTGCTGCCCGGCAGCGAAGCCCCTACCGTCATTCCGCTGGAGGGCCGGGGCGATCGCGTCGCGGTGCACGCCGTGTGCCGTGAAAATGTCTTTTGGGAAACGCTCGAGGACTTGAAGGGCGCGGGAGCCACCTCCGTTCTGGTTCTGCCGGTCGAAAAGATGCTGGCGTAAACCGGGGCGCATCACGATGAGAATCCTCGATTGGAAATCCCTGTCCGCCGCGCAGCGCGCCGATGCGCTGAAGCGCCCTGCGCAGCGCGACGCCGCGCGCATCACCGCCACCGCGCAGGACATCATCGAGCGGGTGCGCGGCGAAGGCGATGCCGCATTATTGGCGCTGACGGAACAATTTGACTCGGTGCGCTTGAGTGCGCTGCAGGTGACGCCGGAAGAGTTCGAGGACGCGGCAGGCGAATTGAATGCCGAACAGAATGCCGCCATCGAACGCGCGATATCAACGGTACATCGATTTCACGCGGCGCAAATGCCGGCGCCGCTGCGCGTGGAGACCGCTCCCGGGGTGCTCTGCGAGCGGCTGAGCGTGCCAATTCGTGCCGTAGGCCTGTACGTGCCGGCCGGCTCTGCGCCGTTGCCGTCCACCGCCATCATGCTGGCCGTTCCCGCGCGCATCGCCGCCTGCCCGGTGCGCATCATGTGCACGGCGCCGACCCGCCAAGGCACAGCCGATCCGGCCGTTCTGGTCGCGGCACGCCAGGCCGGCGTCGACCAGGTCTTCAAGGTCGGCGGCGCCCAAGCCATCGCCGCCATGGCCTATGGCACCGCCACGATTCCAAAGTGCGACAAGATTTTCGGACCGGGCAATGCCTATGTGACCGCCGCCAAAATGCTGGTGGCGCAAGATGTGGACGGCGCCGCGGCCGACCTTCCGGCCGGCGTCACCGAGGTCATGATCATCGCGGATGCCGGCGCGCGCGCTGACTTCATTGCGGCGGATTTGCTGGCTCAGGCGGAACATAGTCCGGAAGCGCAGGCGATCCTGCTGACCTCGGACGCTGGGCTGGCGGCGGCGGCGCTGCGCGAAGTCCAGCGCCAAAGCAGCCGATTGTTTCGCGCGCGGATCCTGGCGGAGTCGCTGAAGTCGATGCGATTCATCGTGGTCGAAGCGCTGCAGACGGCGTTCGACATCGCCAACTCTTATGCCCCGGAACATCTGCTGCTGCAGGTTACCGAGCCGCGCGCCTGGCTGCCGAAGGTGACCGCAGCGGGCGCGGTGTTTCTCGGGCCCTGGTCGCCGGAATCCATGGGAGACTATTGCAGCGGACCCAATCACACCCTGCCCACCTACGGTTATGCGCGATCGCATAGCGGCTTGTCGCTCGAGGACTTTCAGAAGCGCATCACCGTCCAGGAACTCTCCCCGACGGGCCTGCAAGGGCTGGGGCCGACCGCACAGGTGTTGGCCGATCTCGAAGGTTTGGATGCGCATGCAGCGGCGGTGACCATCCGTCTGGAGGCGCTGGCGTGAGCGCGGTGACTTCCCTGGCGCGCCCCGAGATCGTGACGCTGAAGGCGTATGCCCACGCTGCCTGGCTGCCTTCTCTCACGCGTCTGCACGCGAATGAGGCGCCGTGGCGGCCCAGCGGTGACAGCACGAGCGCGGGTCTCAATCGCTATCCGGAACCTCAGCCGCGCGCGCTCATCGAGCGTTTGTCGGCCCTCTACGGCGTGCCGCCAGCACAAGTACTGGCTACGCGCGGCGCCGATGAAGCGATCGACGTCCTGTCCCGAATCTATTTGCGTGCCGGCACCGACGCGATCTTGCAATGCAGTCCGACTTTCGGCATGTATCAAGTGGCCGCCCGCATCCAGGGCGCCGAGGTGGTCGAGGTGCCGCTGCGCCGGGATCAGGATTGGCGGGTGGACGCGGCGGTACTCTTGGCCGCGTGGCGGCCCAACATCAAACTGGTGTACCTGTGCTCGCCGAACAATCCCACCGGCAATCTTTTGGACATGGCGGCGCTCGAGCAGATTTGCACGGCGCTCAACGGGAAAGCCATCGTGGTCATCGACGAGGCTTACATCGAATGGTCGCGCACGGCCGGCGTCGCCCGGTGGCTCGGGCGCTTTGAGACACTCGCCATCCTGCGCACCCTATCCAAGGCCCATGCCTTGGCCGGCGCGCGGATCGGTGCCCTGCTGGCTTCGGCCGAACTGATTCAACTGGCCAGGCGCGTCATTCCACCCTACGCACTCGCGCAGCCGACCATCGAGTCGGCGCTGCGCGCCTTGGAGCCCGGCGAGATCGCCGCGTCTCAAAGCCGCCTCGATGCCCTGCTGGAGGAAAAGGAATACCTGCGCCGGGGACTGGCCGCATCGCCGCTGGTCGAAAAGGTTTGGCCCAGCGATGCCAATTTCTTGATGATCGATTGCCGCGATGCAGACCGCTTCATGAGCGCCAGCATGGCCGGCGGTTTGATCGTCCGTGATTTGCGTGCCCATCCCGCCCTGCCCCGGTCTCTGAGAGTCTCCGTGGGCACGCGCGCGGAAAACGATGCGCTATTACGCTCCGTGGGCCCCGCATGAACGGCCGGCGCATTCTGTTCCTCGATCGCGATGGCACCCTGAACGAGGAGGTGTCGGACGAGCAGGTCGACAGTCTGGCAAAAATTCGCCTGATGCCGGGGGTCGTGCCGGCACTATTGGAATTGAAGCGGGCCGGTTTCGCCTTCGTGATGGTGACCAATCAAGACGGCCTGGGGACGCCGAGCTTTCCGCGCGAATCGTTCGAGCTCGCGCACCGTTTCATTTTGGATTTGCTCGGCTCCCAGGGAATCGAGTTCGAGGCGGTAGGCATCTGCCCGCACTTCAAGCGCGAAGACTGTGCCTGCCGCAAACCGAAACTGGGCATGATCACCGACTTCTTGGCCGCAAACGACATCGACAAGCAACACAGCTTCATGATCGGCGATCGCGACACGGATCTGGAATTTGCCGCGAACCTCGGAATCCAGGGCTTGCGCATCCGCTTGGGAGGCGATCACGGCGAGACCTGGCCTGCCATCGCCGCACGCATCATCGGACAGGCGCGCCGCGCGCGCATCCGCCGCAAGACCAAGGAAACCGATATTGCAGTCGAGGTCGATTTGTCGCGCGAGGGTCCGAGCGCCATTGCCACCGGCTTAGGGTTCTTCGATCATATGCTGGAGCAGATCGCCAAGCACGGCGGCTTCGCATTGACCCTCCAATGCGCGGGCGACTTGAGAATCGACGAACATCACACGGTCGAGGATTGCGCGCTGGCCCTGGGCGCCGCGCTGCGCGAGGCGCTGGGCGACAAGCGCGGCATTGCACGGTACGGATTTTTGTTGGCCATGGACGAGGCCGAGGCCCAGGTGGCGCTCGACTTGAGCGGCAGGCCCTTCTTCGTCTGGGAGGGAAAGTTCAACCGCGAGCGCGTGGGCGAACTGCCCACCGAACTGGTGCCGCATTTTTTCAGATCCTTGAGCGAGTCCTTGGGCGCGGCCCTGCACGTGAGCGTACGCGGCGAGAACTCGCACCACATGATCGAGTCCTGCTTCAAGGCCGTGGGGCGTAGTCTGCGCCAGGCCATACGCCTGGAAGGCGCGGAGCTACCGAGCACCAAGGGGACACTGTGAGCGCCCGCGACGTGCTGATCATTGCCAGCGGCGGCGCGAACATCGCTTCGCTGCAGTTTGCCCTGGAGCGGCTCGGCGCACACTCGCGTGTGTCGGCGGACCCCGAACAGATTCGCAAGGCCAGCCACGTCATCCTGCCCGGCGTGGGCGCGGCGGCGGATGCGATGGCGCGCCTGCGTCAGCGGAACCTGGACACCTTGCTTCCCTCGCTGAAGCAGCCCGTGTTGGGCATCTGCCTGGGGATGCAACTGCTGTTCGATGCCTCCGAGGAGGGCCACGCGAATTGTCTCGGCATCATCCCGGGCCTCGCCGGCCGTTTTGCCCCGACCGCCGGCCATCCCGTGCCGCACATGGGATGGAATACCCTGAGCATCGAGAGGCCCAGCGCACTGCTCGAGGGCCTCTCTGCAGGCGACTATGCCTACTTCGTGCACAGCTATGCACTCTCGACCGGCGCGGCGACCATCGCGAGCAGCCACTATGGCAGTCCGTTCAGCGCTTGCGTGCAGCAGGACAACTTCTACGGCGCGCAATTTCACCCGGAACGCTCCGCCAAGGTAGGCGCCCGCCTGCTGCGAAATTTCCTCGAGCTGTAGCACGGCCCATGCAGCTCGTTCCCGCCATCGATCTCAGAGACGGACACTGCGTGCGCCTGCTGCATGGCGACTTCAAGGCCGAAACGCGCTATGCCACCGATGCCCCGACCCTGCTCGCGAAGTATCGCGATCTGGGCGCGGACTGGCTGCACGTCGTTGATCTCGACGGGGCCCGCGGCGGTCTGCCCGACAATCGTGCCATGATCCTGCAATTGGCCGCGCAGAGGGCCGTCAAGCTGCAGGTGGGCGGCGGGTTACGCAATACCGCGGCGCTGTCGCAGATGCTGGACGCCGGTGTCGCGAGAGTCGTGGTGGGCAGCGCAGCCCTCACTCAGGTGGAGCAGGTCCAAGCGTGGCTCGAGCATTTCGGGTCCGACCGCATCACCCTGGCTTTCGATATCTGCACGGATGATGGCGGCGTACCCCGGGTCATGACCCATGGTTGGCAGCGACAGTCCGCACTGTCTCTCTGGAACGCGATCGACCAATACACGGCTTCCCACCTGAGACACGTGCTCTGCACGGATGTCGGGCGCGACGGTGCCTTGACCGGACCGAATCTGTCGCTCTACGACGAAGCTGCGCGGCGTTATCCGCAAATGGAGTGGCAGGCTTCGGGGGGCATTCGCAGCGCTCACGATCTGCATGCCCTGGCCGAGACCGGCGCCGCCGCGGCCATCAGCGGCAAGGCGTTGCTGGAGAACCTGATCCCATTCGAGGAATTGCAGCCATTCTTGCCAAACGCCTGATTCCTTGCCTCGATGTGCGTGACGGACAGGTCGTGAAGGGCGTCCGATTTCGCGATCACCGCATCGTCGGCGACATTCTGGAACTTTCCGCCCGCTATCGGGATCAGGGCGCCGACGAACTGGTGTTTTACGACATTTCCGCCAGCCCAGAAGGGCGCAGCGTGGACCGCACCTGGGTGTCGCGCGTCGCGCGCACCTTGGATATCCCGTTCTGCGTCGCGGGCGGGATTCGTTCGGTCGCGGAGGCGGAAGAAGTCCTGGCGGCCGGGGCGGAAAAGATATCGGTCAATTCACCGGCACTCGAGGATCCGAGCCTCATCGATGACTTGAGCCGCCGATTCGGCGCCCAATGCGTGGTGGTCGGCATCGACAGCCAAACCGCCGGAGACACATACCTGGTGCAGCAATTCACCGGCGACGTGCGGCGCACGCGCAATACGGCGCGAAGTACGCTGGAGTGGGCCCGCGAAGTGCAGGACCGCGGCGCCGGGGAAATCGTGCTCAACTGCATGGCCAGCGATGGCGTGCGCGGCGGCTACGACATCGCGCAATTGCGGGCCGTGCGTGCGATCTGCCAGGTACCCCTGGTGGCCTCTGGGGGCGCTGGCGCACCTCGGCACTTTGCCGAAGTGTTCCGATCGGCACAGGTCGATGCAGCCCTCGCCGCGAGCGTATTTCACTCCGGCGAAATTACCATTCCGGACCTGCGGCGCGAACTGCGCGCGCTGGGAATCGAGGTGCGACCATGACACTGCCAGTCGTTGATTGGGACAAAATGCAGGGGTTGGTCCCCGCCATCATTCAGGACGCCAACTCCGGCGCGGTGTTGATGATGGGTTACATGAACCGCGAAGCGCTGGCGGCGACGGAGAGCACCGGCCGCGTCACCTTTTGGAGCCGTAGCAAGGGCCGCTTGTGGACCAAGGGCGAGACCTCAGGTCATTTTCTGGAAGTTCGCCGTATTGCCGTCGATTGCGATCAGGACACCCTGCTCGTCTTGGTTGAGCCCATCGGGCCTGCCTGCCACCTGGGTACCAAGACTTGTTGGGGCGCGGAGGCACCGCGCTCCCTCGCCGAGGATCTTGCCTTTTTAGGCAAGCTCGAGCACATCGTTGCACAGCGCATCGCCACCCGCCCCGAAGGCAGCTACACCGCAAAACTCATGGATGCGGGCCTGACCCGCATGGCACAGAAGGTCGGCGAGGAAGGTCTGGAGCTGGCGCTGGCCGCCGTGGCCCAATCCGACCGTGAAGTCATCGGCGAAGCGGCGGATCTGCTCTTCCACACCGTGCTGCTGCTCAAGGCCAAGGGCTTGTCGCTGGCGCAGGTTGTCGGGGAACTGCAGTCCCGCCACAATGCGCCCGCTGCCTAGGCGATTACACGCAGCTTTTCGCGTAGGTACTCCGGAGCGAGGTCTGCGCCATTGGGCCAGACTAACGTGTGCAATTCCGGATGAAGAATGACACGCCTAAACTCTTCGACATTGCGTAACGGCGCAAAGATCTGGCCTGTAAGGTCCTGCGAAAGGTCGACGTCGCCCTCAGCACCGTCACTGAATCGAATCCAGACTCTAAAACCGGCGACGTAATGCGCTTCAACTATTCTCGGCAACATGAGAGTTACTCGCCGGTGCGTGGTCACGGTAGTACATGGCGATTACGATACCAAGAAATCGACTGAGTTCCGGCATTTGGCAAATTATAACGCCGAAGCCCGATAATTTCGCCTAAGGAAACTCTGTATTCGCCGAGTTAGCCCCGCGCCTTGAATGCCTCATGGTACGAAACAGTGCCGTGCGGCCGGGATGAGTCGAGCGAGATGGCTTGGAAGTATTCGGGCGGAACATCCGGAAGAATGAGGTTCGGATCGGCTTGGAAGCCGAAGCGGCTGTAGTACTCCGGCTCCCCAAGCAAAACGCAGCCGGACGCGCGCTGCTCACGAAGGATGAGCAGAGCCCCGTGCATGAGGCGGGAGCCCACGCCACGACGTTGATGCTCCGGCATGACTGAGATGGGGCCGAGCCCGAACCAGCCGGACGCACCGTCCGATATGGATACCGGAGACACAGCCACGTGGCCGATCACGGTGCCTTCGGCATCAGCGACGAGCGAGATCGTGAGCTGTCCGGCCTTTCGCAAGGCGCTGACGATGAACTGCTCGGTGTGACTGGTGTGTGGCGCGTTCAGAAACGCGGAAATCGTCACGGCCTCAATGGCCGGCAGATCCGCTGCGGTCTCATTTCTGATCCTAATGTTCACGGGTCTGGTGTTCGTGCTGATCCCGAGCTGCGCGTGCTGCTTCTGTCGTTACGTCCTGTAGTTCCGCCGCAGCGCATAAAATCCGATTCCCATCCAGACCACATTGAGCGCCACCGAAGGCCATGCACCGTTATAAGTGCAGTTGATGATGAATCCGGCCGCGCCGACGATGTTCATGACCTGGTAAAGCGATGAGCGCGGTTGGATCTTGCTGAAGGACAACAAGCCATAGGCGCCGAGAATGAGCGCGGCGGCCACCCATCCGGCAATTTCAACGAAGGTCTTCAGCGTCATGAGCGTCAGACCGGCACGGTTGCCGCGGCGTCGGGCAGGCGCAGCCTGAATTCTCTGCGCACCAGCCAGAGGCTGAAGATCGCCTGCAGCGCGACGCTGGCGACGGACAGGAACCACACGTGAATCAATGCGAAGTTCGGTTGCGTCGACATCCACAACAGCGGCAAGACGAAGCTCAAGAGCCGGCTTGCGGAACTCAAGACCGCGGGTACCGTGTTGCCCAGTCCCTGAAAGACGGCCGAGCAAGTGAACACAAACCCCGAGGCCAGAAAATTCCAGGATATGACCTGCAGATACTGCGTACCGACCCCCAAGGCCATGGGGTCCTTGGTGAATCCGCGCACGACCCACGCCGATCCCCACTGACAAAACAACGTCAGGAATACCATGATGCAACTGCCGATCAGGGTCGCCAGCAGGAAAGTTTCGCGCACGCGAAGGAATTTACCGGCGGCGAAGTTTTGCCCGACGATCGGCGCCGCGGCAAACGCCACCGCCATCGCGGGCAGAAACATGCTCTGCATGATGCGCATGCCGATGCCGAAGCCGGCTTGAGCGTCGGGGCCGAAGCGTCGCAGAACCCAGTACAGTACCGCCATCAACACGAACATGAGAAAAAACTCCCCGCCCGCGGGCAGGCCGATGCGCAGCAGCCGGCGCCATTGCCCAAGCTGGGGGGGCCACAGCGCAGGAACGAAACCGACATACTTCTCCAGGCGGTGAAAATAAAGCGCGAGCATGACGACGCCCACCGCCAGCGAAATGGAACTCGCGAGCCCCGCTCCGGCGACCCCCATGGGGTATCCCGTTCCCCAGCCCGCGATCAGCACGGGCGCCAGAATGGCATTCAAGATCACCGTCAATACCTGCACGACCATGGTCGGTTGAACGATTCCCGTGCCGCGCAAGGCAGAACCCATCACCACCATCGCGAACTGCAGCGCGAGGCTCGGCAGGAACCAGTGCAGGTATTGGATTCCGGCGGCGACGGTCGCGGGACTCGAGCCCAAGGTGCTCACGTAGTACGGTCCGATGAAAAACCCCAGCAACAGAGTGATGACCGTCAGACCGGCGGCAAGCGCCAGGCTTTGATTGAAAACCAGCGTGGCGTCTGCCTGATCTTTGCGGCCCGCCGCGTGCGAAATCAGCGTGACGGTGCCGACGCCGAGAACCTGCGTGGCCGCGAATACGATGAACATGACATTGCCCGCGGCGCTCACGCCCGCGAGTGCGGCATCTCCCAATCCGGCCACGAAGTACAGGTCGATGAGAAAATACAGAGTCTGAAAAAACATTCCCGCCGCGATCGGCAGCGCCATCTGCAGGATGTTCCTGACGATCGAACTGTCGGTCAGATCCTTCATCATCCCTCCCCCACTGATGGCCGCCATTGTGCCATAGCATGGAGACTTACCCGGAGCCTGTCTGGGTATTCCCCGCGGCAAATGCTACGCTGCACCGATGGCAGTACTTCCAGATTTCGATATGTTGCTTTTCGGCGGCACGGGCGATCTCGTGACGCGCAAATTGTTGCCCGCGTTGTATCGGCGCTACGCCGAGGGGCAGGTATCCGCGGGATCGCGCATCTTCGGCATTGCCCGATCCGCGCTGAGCCGCAGCGCGTATACGGCGCAGGCGGAAGTGGCGTGCCGCGAATTCATCGGCAAGGAATTCGACGCGAAGCAATGGGAGAGCTTCAGCCGCCTGCTCGATTACATCCGGCTCGATGGGGGAGCCGAAAAAGACTACGTGAATCTGGCGGACGCGTTGAAGGGCCGGGAAGCCGTCATACGCGTGTTCTTTTTCTCCACCGCATCCAATCTTTTTTCCGTAATTTGCCAAAATCTTGCCAAGGCGGGGGTGGTCACGCCGCTGTCACGGGTGGTTCTGGAGAAACCCTTGGGCCACGACACGGTGTCGGCCAACCTCATCAACGAGCAAGTCGGGGCGGTGTTCTCGGAGAGCCAGATTTACCGAATCGACCACTACCTGGGCAAGGAAGCGGTACAGAACCTCATGGCCCTGCGCTTCGGCAACGCGCTGTTCGAGCCTCTCTGGCGCCGCGGCTTGATCAAGCACATTCAGATCACGGTGGCGGAGGAGCTGGGTGTGGAGCGCCGCGGCAATTTCTACGACAAGACCGGCGCCTTGCGCGACATGGTTCAAAACCACCTGCTGCAGCTTCTGTGCATCATGGCAATGGAGCCGCCGGCCAGCAGCTCCCCGGACTGCGTGCGCGACGAGAAGCTCAAGGTCTTGAGAGCGCTGCGGCCTTTGCGCGATCGCGATGTACTCACCAAATCAGTGCGCGGTCAATACAAGGCCGGCGCGGTTCGCGGAGTGCCGGTACCGGGATATCTGGAAGAGGCCGATATTGCACCGGACAGCACCACCGAAACCTTCGTCGCGCTGAAAGTCGAGATCGATACCTGGCGTTGGGCGGGCGTGCCGTTTTACCTGCGCACCGGAAAGCGGCTGCAGGATCGGGTTACCGAACTGGTGATCACGTTTGACGAAGTCCCGCTTCCGATATTCGAGATGCCGGGCGCCACCCACACGGCCAATGAACTGGTCATTCGCCTGCAGCCCGACGAAAGCATTACCATGACCATACTGGCCAAGAATCCGGGCGAAGGCATGCGCCTGAAGCCCGTGAGTCTCGCCCTGCACCTGAACGAATCGTTCAAGACTCGCAGCCTCGACGCCTACGAGCGGCTGTTGATGGACACCGTGAAGGGAAATTTGACGCTGTTCATGCGCCGGGACGAACTCGACGCCGCCTGGTCGTGGATAGACCCGATTCGCGCCGCGTGGGAACAGTTCGACGAAGGTCCGAAAGTGTATATCGCCGGCACCTGGGGACCTGCATCCTCCAGTGCCATGCTCAGCCGTGATGGGTTTGCCTGGCATGATGAACTATGAACGCTGAACCCACTGTCTCGAAGTTTAAGGACCTCGAGGCGCTGTCGCGCGCACTCGCGGATCAAATCGCGGCGAGCCTCAAGACCGCCATTGCGGCGCGCCGGCTCGCGAGCCTGGTGGTGTCGGGCGGAAAATCGCCGATCAGGCTGTTCGAATTGCTGCGAGACGAAGAACTCGATTGGAGTTCGGTGTGCGTCGCGCTCGCCGATGAACGCTGGGTTGACCCTTCGGACGCGGCGAGCAATGAGAAGCTGGTGCGCGATGTGCTGCTCAAGGGACGGGCGGCGGCGGCGCGGTTTCAAGGCCTGAAAAATGGCGCGCCGACTCCGGACATGGGCGCCGTATCCGCATGGGAAACCTTTGCGCGCGTGCCGCGGCCCTTCGATGCCACGGTGCTGGGCATGGGCGATGATGGCCACACCGCCTCACTTTTCCCCGGCTCGCCCAATCTTCCCAATGCCCTCGACCCGGCCGCCGCGGCGGGCTGCGTTGGAATGCGCGCCCCGGCGGCTCCGCGGCCGCGGTTGAGCTTGAATTTGAGCGCGCTGCTCGACTCGCGCCGCATTGTCGTGCTGATCACCGGCGATGCGAAGTGGCGCACTTATCTCGCCGCCTGCGCACCGGGTCCGGAGCAGGAGATGCCGGTTCGCGCGGTGCTGCGCCAGACGCGCGCGCCGGTCGAGGTGATGTGGTCACCGTGACCGCGGAATTGTATCTCGAGGACGAGCGCACCGCCCTCAGCAAGGATGCTCTGAAGAGCGCCTTCCTCGATGACCTGTTCTATATGCAGGGCAAGTTTCCGGCGCTTGCCACCAAGAACGACTACTACATGGCCCTGGCCTATGCGGTGCGCGACCGAATGCTGCAGCACTGGATCAGCACCGCGGCGGCCTACACCAAACAGGCCTCGCGAACGGTCGCGTATTTCTCGGCCGAGTTCCTGATGGGGCCGCACCTGGGCAACAATCTCATCAATCTCGGCATTCTGGAGCGAGCACGGGAATGCATGACCGAGCTCGGCTTGAATCTCGACGACTTGCTGCAGCAGGAGGAAGAACCGGGCCTGGGCAGCGGCGGCCTGGGTCGCCTGGCCGCCTGTTTCATCGATTCGCTGGCCACGCTGGAAGTGCCCGCCCTCGGCTACGGCATTCGTTATGAGTTCGGCATTTTCCACCAGGAAATCGTCGATGGCTGGCAGGTCGAAAAAACGGATAAATGGCTGCGCTTCGGCAACCCGTGGGAGCTGAAGCGGCCGGAATGGGCGGTTGAGGTGAAATTCGGCGGCAGCGCCGAACCTTACGTGGACGAGCTGAATCGACTGAGGATTCGTTGGGCGCCGCACAAGACCGTCATCGGCGTGCCCTACGACACGCTGATTCTCGGCTACAAGACCAACACCGCGAATACCCTGCGGCTGTGGCGCTCGGAGGCTCCGGAATCCTTCGACTTCTCCATATTCAACAGCGGCGACTACTATGGTGCGGTCAATCAAAAAGTCGCCTCGGAAAACTTGAGCAAGGTGCTCTACCCGAACGATGAGCAGGCGCGCGGCAAGGAACTGCGCCTCGAGCAGCAGTATTTCTTCGTGTCCTGTTCCCTCCAGGACATGATGCGCATCCTGCGCACGCAAAAGATCCCGGTGAATCAATTCCACGAGAAATTCGCGGTGCAGCTGAACGACACGCATCCTGCCGTTGCCATCGCCGAATTGATGCGCTTGCTGGTCGATGAGGCGCTGTTGCCCTGGGCCGAGGCCTGGAGCGTCACCTCCAAGACTTTTGCGTATACCAATCACACGCTGCTGCCGGAGGCGTTGGAGCGCTGGCCCATTGAAGTATTCGGCCGCGTGCTGCCGCGAATTCTGCAAATCATCTATGAAATCAATGCGCACTTCCTCGAAGAGGTACGGATTCGCTTTCTCGGCGATGAGGCACGTATCGTGCGCATGTCCATCATCGACGAAAGCGGTGAGCGCTATCTGCGCATGGCGCACCTCGCCTGCGTCGGCAGCCACTCGATCAACGGCGTCGCGGCGCTGCATACCGGGCTGCTGAAGAGCGATGTGCTCAAGGATTTCTACGAAATGTGGCCGCAGAAGTTCAGCAACAAGACCAACGGGGTCACCCCGCGCCGCTGGATGGTCTTGAGCAATCCGAAACTCTCGCAGCTCATTACCGAGCATATCGGCGACGGCTGGGTGAAGGATTTGAGCCGCCTCAAAGCCCTCGAGCCGCTGGCCGACAATCCCGAATTCCGCGCGCGCTGGCGCGAGATCAAGCACTTGAACAAACAGGCCTTGGCGGCGCGTGCGCTGCTGCGGGCGGGTACGGTCATCGATCCTCATTCCATGTTCGATGTTTTGGTGAAGCGCATCCATGAATACAAGCGCCAGCATTTGAAGGTGCTGCATATCGTGTGGCTGTATCACGGCATCAAATCCAATCCGTCCTTCGAGGTACAGCCGCGGACGTTTATTTTCGCCGGCAAGGCTGCGCCCGGATACCATCTGGCCAAACTCATGATCAAACTGATCACCTCGGTCGGCGACGTGATCAACCGCGATCCCGAGGTGCGCGATCGGCTCAAGGTCGTGTTTCTGCCGAATTTCAACGTGAAGAACGGCCAGCGGGTCTACCCGGCCGCGGACCTGTCCGAACAGATTTCGACCGCGGGCAAGGAGGCATCGGGTACGGGCAACATGAAATTCTCAATGAATGGTGCGCTCACCATCGGGACGCTGGACGGCGCCAATATCGAGATTCGCGAGGAAGTCGGTGCGGAGAACTTCTTCCTATTCGGCTTGAGCGCGCCGGAAGTGTATGCGCTGAAGGCGAAGGGCTACCGCCCGATGGACTACTACGACACCAACCAGGGCTTGCGCGATGTGATCGACCTCATTCGCAGCGGCTTCTTCTCGCGTGGCGATACTGAATTGTTCAGGCCGCTGATGGATGACCTGCTGTACCAGGACCCCTACCTGCTGCTGGCGGATTTCCAAGCCTATATCGATTGCCAGAACAAGGTTTCGGACGCGTACGGCGATGTTGACCGGTGGACCCGAATGTCGATCCTCAACACCGCGCGCAGCGGCAAATTCTCATCGGACCGGACCATCCGCGAGTACTGCGCGGATATTTGGCGCGCCAAGTCAGTGCCGATTCAACTGCTCACACATACTCAAGCAGGAAGCGCATAGTGCGCCGCAGCGGCTCGGCCGCACCCCATAGCAGCTGATCGCCCACCGTGAAGGCGGACAGGTATTCGCCCCCCATCGCGAGTTTGCGCAGCCGGCCGATGGGCACTTCCAACTTGCCGCTCACCGCGGCGGGCGACAGCGCACGAATCGTCGCGTCCTTGTTGTTGGGCACGATGCGCACCCAGGGATTGCCGGCGGTGATCAATTTCTCGATCTCAGGCATGGGCAGATCCCGCGACAGCTTGATGGTGAGGGCCTGAGAATGACAGCGCATCGCCCCCACCCGCACGCACAGGCCTTCAATGGGCACCGGATGCGCCTCGAGCCCGAGGATTTTGTTGGCTTCCGCGCCGGCCTTCCATTCCTCGCGGCTCTGGCCATTGCCCAGATCCTTGTCGATCCAGGGGATGAGGCTGCCGGCCAGCGGCACGTCGAAGTGGGTCCGGGGAAACTCCTCGCCCGAGATGGCGGCGCTCACCGCACGGTCGATATCCAGAATGCCGGACGCCGGATTTTGCAACAGTGCCGACGCCGACCCGTGCAGCACACCCATCTGTTCGAGCAGCTCGCGCATATTTTGCGCACCCGCGCCTGAGGCCGACTGATAGGTCATGGCCGTGATCCACTCGACGAGGCCGGCCCGCATCAGTCCCGCGACCGCCATCAGCATGAGCGACACGGTACAGTTGCCGCCGATATAATCCTTGACGCCCCCCGCGCGCGCGGCCTGCATGACGCCCAAATTCACCGGGTCGAGAACGATCACCGCGTCCTTTTGCATGCGCAGCGCGGATGCCGCGTCGATCCAATAGCCCTTCCAGCCTGCGGCGCGCAGCCGCGGATGGATGGCCTGCGTGTAGTCACCCCCTTGGGTGCTGATGAGCATGGCCATCTTGGCGAGCGCCGCAATGTCATTGGCATCGCGCACCTTGGAGGCGGATGAACCCACCCGAGGCCCCTCAGCGCCGGCCTGCGAGGTGCTGAAAAAAGTCGGCGCGATGAGATCGAAGTCCTTCTCCTCCCGCATCCGATCGAGCAGGACCGAGCCCACCATGCCGCGCCAACCGATGATGCCGACTTCTTGCATGGCTAGATCATAAACTCTCGCGCGGGAGGGCGCCGGTTATAGTTCGAAGACATGGCATAGCCATAGGCGCCGCAATTGGCTATCAGAATCACATCGCCTTCACGGGTCTCCGGCAGCCAACGATCCGAGCCCAATTGGTCGCCGCTCTCGCAGATCGGCCCCACCACATTGACCCGATGACTCATGGGTTGCTCGAGCCGGGTGAGGTTGCGGATATCGTGATGTGCCCCGTACAGCGCGGGGCGAATCAGCGAATTCATGCCCGTGGCGACACCCACATAGTGCACATCGCCTTTGGTCTTGAGCTGCGTCACCAAGGCAACCAGAACGCCGGCCTTCGCCACCAGATATCGGCCCGGTTCCATCCAAAACTCGAGATGTGGAAAATCCCTGGCCAATCCCGCGACCCCCCGATCGAGCGCGCCGAGGTCGATTTCGCTGTGACCGAGTTGGTCCGGAACCCCGATGCCGCCCCCCAAATCCACCACGGTGGCTTCAGGGAATCGCTTGGCAAGATTCCCGAGCAGCGTGCCGGTTTCGAGCCAATTGGCCACATCGAAGATTCCACTGCCCGCGTGCGCGTGCAATCCGGTCACTCTCACGCCCGCGGCCCGGGTCAGCGCGACGAGTTCATCCGTTTCGGACAGCGAGATGCCGAATTTGCTGTGCACGCCGGCCGTGCGAACGTGGCTGTGGTGGCCGCGGCCAAAACCAGGATCGATGCGCAGGAAGAGGTCCCTGCCGCGAAATACCTCAGGCCACATCTTCAAGGGATACAGATTGTCCAGGGTGACCCGCACGCCCCGCGCGAAGCCAAATTCATACTCGGCCCGCGGCGCGAAATTGGGCGTAAACAAAACCCGCTCGGGGGCCAGCGCCGGCACGGAGGCAAAAGCGTGTTCGAGCTCACCGCGCGAAACGCACTCCAGGGTCAAGCCGGCGGCGTACACCTTGCGCAAGATGTCGGCGTGCCAGTTGGCCTTCATCGCGTAGGCCCAGCGCCTGACCGACTTCACGCCCAACACCGCGGCAATGGTCGCGTCCAGAGTCTCCGCATCGTACACATAGGCCGCCGATTCGCGCGCCGCGATGTCGAGCAGTGCGCTGCGCTTCTGAGGCAGCTCCCACCAATGGACGGCCGGCGTATCTCTCGAATCCTTGTCGGAAAACAATTGCGCCCAGGTGGGACCCAGCACCCGATCCGAACCGATGCTCTGAATGAGCCGTTCATGCAGCTGCCGTACCAGCCGATCACCTTGGGATTCGTCGATGACGAAGGTGAAATTCAGATCATTGGCGGCCTGGGTCACCAGGTAGATCTTGTGGTCCTGAAACAATTCAAAGGCCGAACCCATCTCATGGAGGATGCCGCGGATATTCTGGCCCAGCAGGCTCAAGGAAGCGCACGGTCCGAGAATCTCAACCCGGCACAGCTCGCCCAATGCCGTCGACAGCCGGGAAAGCGCCGCCCCATCCAAGGTATTGGCCGCGGGATCCAGGGATACGGTGACGTTGGTTTCTGAGGTCGAAACGAGGTCCACCGACAAGCCATGCTGCTTGAACACCTGGAAGGCATCGGCGAGGAAGCCCACCTGATGCCACATCCCGGGGCTTTCCATCGAGACCAAGGTTATACCCTTCTTGATGGCGATCGCCTTGACCTGGGCCGCGCTGTCGGCCACGTTTTCCGAGACGATCGTGCCTTCCAAGCCGGGCGCCTGGGTCGCATAGACATGCAGGGGGATTTTGTACTGGCGCACCGGCAGCACACAGCGCGGATGCAGGACCTTCGCGCCGTTGCTGGCGATTTCCTGCGCCTCATCGTAGTGCAGCTGGCGCAGCAGCCGCGCCGTGGGCACGGCGCGGGGATTGGCGCTGAAGAGTCCGGGCACGTCGGTCCAGATCTCCAGACGAGCCGCCTGAAGCTTTGCCGCGATATAGGCGCTCGAGGTGTCGGACCCGCCGCGGCCCAGGAGCACGGTTTCGCCGGCCGAATTGGCCGCGATGAAACCCTGGGTGAGCACCACCCGATCGAACGCGGCCCACGCGGCCTGCAGCTTCACGTCGGGGGTGAAATCGCAGGTCGCCGACAACAGACTCGCCTGGTGCGTCGCGTGATCGCGATCATCGCCGCGCAGCACCTGGCGTACGTCCACCCATTCCGTGCTGATGCCCTGAGCGTTCAAGAATTCGGCGCCCAAGGTGGTCGACAACAACTCGCCCATGGCCATGGCGCGTGCACGCGTCGCGTCATCGATGCGGCGACGCTCCGCCACCTGACCGGCCATGTCGCGAAGCTCAACGATGAAGGCTTCGAATTGCGAAGTGGGCACAATCCCCAGTTGCGCCGCGAGGCCGCGGTGCGCCGCTTCGATGTGATCGAGGATCGGCATGTGCGCCGCGGTCATGGCCGCCGACAAGAGCGACTCGAGCCGGTCGGTGATTCCCGAGAGTGCCGAGTGCACCACCACGGGCCGAAAGTGTTCCACGATGCGCGCCCGAAGCACCTGCGCAATGTTGTGCCAATTGGCGACGCTGGACACACTGGTGCCGCCGAATTTGAGCACGAGCCAAGGCCGTGCTGTGTACGCTTTCGGGGAAGAAGACATGATGTTAGTCCTGCGAGCCCGGCGCGCCGCGCCGGAATAGAACGATTATCTAATCGTCTTCGAAAATATCGCGCAGTTCTTTTTCAAGCTGGCGCTCGGCCAGTACGTCTTCGACCCGGCTCCACGCCGCTTTCCCGCGTTTGCCGACCGCCACCGCTTTGGGGCGCCGCTCGGTGCGCTCAATGAGGGGATCGAAGTCGTGTGCTTCTTCGGCTTCCCCGAGAAACTCATCGTCAATATCGAAATGTTCGTCTTCGCGTTCACTCATTTTTGGAGAAAAGCCCTTGAAATCAATAGGATCGATCAGCTCGGATTGTGAAGCTGCGCACTATATCCGATTCTGCCCCGCATTCAACTAGCCTGACCAGAATCGTTTCGCCCGATCCGAGCGCGTTGCAACACAGCAAACGCAGCGCGGCTGGAAATAAGATTTCTTTTCAATATCAGTATATTAAAGACTATTCCTCATGTTCCTGTGCGTACCGAATCGACCCGCGCCGGCAAAGCGCCCTGCGCTATCGCGCGATTGACCGCCGATAGAACGGCGAGGAGCGAGGCGGTAACGATATTGGGGTGCATACCCGCTCCAAACAACGTGCGCCGCGAGCGCGTGGTGATCTCAATGTAGGATACGGCGGTGGCGGCGCTGCCCTGGCCGCGGGAGTGTTCCTCATAAGATAAGACATCGAAGGGCAATGCGATGGCGTTGACCAGAGCATCGATGGGGCCGGAGCCCTGGCCCAGCCATGTCTCCACATCGCCGCGATGCTCAACTTGCACGGTCAAGCGCTCGGTGTCGGCACCGTCGGTGGAGGCGGCCAGTTGGTGCGAGCGGTATTCATACGGCATTCGTGGCACCAGGAATTCGCGGCTGAACAGATCCCATATCTCTTGGGAAGTCAGTTCCTTGCCCGTGATATCGGCCGCCGCTTGTACGACCTGACTGAACTCGATTTGCAGCCGGCGCGGCATCACCAGTTGGTAATCCCGCTCCAATAAATAGGCCACCCCGCCCTTTCCAGACTGGCTGTTGACGCGAATGATGGAATCATAGGAGCGGCCAAGATCAGAAGGATCGATGGGTAGGTAGGGCACATCCCAGATGTCCGCATCGCTTCGGGCGGCGAGCCCCTTTTTGATGGCGTCTTGATGGGACCCTGAAAATGCGGTGAATACCAAATCCCCAACATACGGATGGCGCGGATGAATGGGCAGCTGATTGCAGGCCTCGGCGCAGCGCGCCGCCTCGTTGATATTGGAAAATTCCAGTTTTGGATCAATCCCTTGGGAGTAAAGGTTCAGAGCCAAGGTTACGATGTCGACATTGCCGGTACGCTCGCCGTTGCCGAACAGCGTGCCCTCCACACGCTCGGCGCCGGCCATCATGGCCAGTTCGGCGGCCGCCACCGCGGTGCCCCGGTCATTGTGCGGATGCACGCTCAAGACAATGGAATCGCGATGCCGGATGTGCCGCAAGAACCATTCGACCTGATCGGCGTAAACGTTGGGCGTGGCCATCTCCACCGTCGCCGGAAGATTGAGAATCGACCGATGGCTCGTGGTCGGCTCCCACACCGCGTTGACGGCATCGCAGATCTCGACGGCGAAATCCAATTCAGTGCCCGTAAAGCTTTCGGGGCTGTACTCAAAGGTCCACTCGGTGTCGGACTGGCGCAGCGCATGCTCACGCACCACGCTCGCGCCGCGCACGGCGATATCGATGATTCCCGCGCGGTCGGTGCGAAACACCACCCGACGCTGCGCCACCGAGGTTGAGTTATATACGTGCATGATGGCACGGCGCGCGCCGCGCAAGGATTCATAGGTGCGCGCGATGAGCTCCGGCCGTGCCTGGGTGAGCACTTGGATGACGACATCGTCCGGAATCAGGTGCTGCTCGATCAGCTCACGCACGAAATCAAAGTCGGTTTGCGATGCGGCGGGAAAGCCGACCTCAATTTCCTTGAAGCCTATTTTCACCAACATATCGAACATGCGGCGTTTGCGGGCCGCATCCATGGGTTCGATCAGGGCTTGGTTGCCGTCGCGCAAATCCACGCTGCACCACTGGGGCGGCGCGCAAATGACGCGGCTCGGCCAGGTGCGGTCGGCCAGATCGATCGGGGCAAAGGCACGATACTTCGAAGACGGATTGCGCAACATGGATTTCTCTCACTCGAGCGACCACATGAACCGCCACGCGTTGGCTGGCGTTTGAGGGATTCTTCCGGTCTGAAAAAGCGCCGACCGATGGCGCGTGAGTGAGTTGGCGCCTAGCGGCGCAGCAGCAGCAGCGCAAGCAGCCCCGGCGCCCGCTTGGGGGCAGGGAGGCTGAAGGATAGGCTGCTGGAAGAATGCATGGCTTGGAATCTAGCACTGCAGGCGCACCAGGCGCAAGATTGCGTTCATGGAACACGGCTCAGGCACGCACGCTGTTTTCAATCAAACCCCGCCGCTGACCGACTACAACCTGTTCGACAGCGACGCCGCCCTGCAGGAGGCCGTGCAGCGCGAGGGAGCCGGCTGGGCCGCGGCGGATCTTCGCGATGCCGGCGCTGAATTGGGCACGTGCACTCTTTACGAGCATGCCCGCCTGGCCAACCGCTTCACGCCGGTGCTGCATAGTTTCAATGCCCAGGGGGAACGCATCGATGCCATCGAGTTTCATCCGTCCTGGCACGCCCTGATGCAGGGCATTGCCGCGCGCGGGTACCACAGCAGTCCCTGGACCCCGGGGGAGCGTGCTAGGCCGGCGGCACATGCCGCACGCGCAGCGGGTTATCTCATGCAGGCGCAAATCGAGAGCGGCACCCTGTGTCCGACCACGATGACGTACGGCGCGATCGCCGCCATGCGCCGCGACGCATCGCTCGCGCTCGACTGGGTGCCGCGCTTGCTCAGCCGCGAATACGATCCGCGCGACATCGCGTTTCAGGAGAAGCGCGGCGGCCTCATCGGCATGGGAATGACCGAAAAGCAGGGAGGCTCGGATGTCCGGGCCAACACCACGCGCGCCCATCGCTCGACCGACGGCAGCTATCGCATTACCGGGCACAAATGGTTTTTCTCTGCGCCGCAATGCGATGCACATCTGGTGCTGGCACAATCCGGCACCGGCCTGTCGTGCTTCTTCATGCCGCGGCGCCTGCCCGACGGATCCCTCAATGGCATCTATATTCAGCGGCTGAAGGACAAGCTCGGCAACCGCTCGAACGCCTCTTCGGAGGTCGAATTCGTCGACGCCTGGGCCACCCTCCTGGGCGAGGAGGGCCGCGGCGTTCCGACCATCCTCGAAATGGGTACCTTTACCCGCTTGGATTGCTGCACCGGGAGCGCCGGCATGATGCGCCAGGCGCTGATCCAGGCGTTGCATCACGCGCGTCACCGGAAAGCCTTTGGTTCCGCACTGGTCGATCAGCCGCTGATGCGCAGCGTGCTCGCCGATTTGGCATTGGAATCGGAGGCCGCGACCGCATTGAGCCTGCGTCTGGCCCGCGCCTTCGACAGTGAGCAGCCGGGCGAGATCGCACTGCGCCGTGCGCTCACCTCGGCCGCCAAATTCTGGGTATGCAAGCGCGGCTGCGAATTCGCCGCGGAAGCCATGGAGGTGCTGGGGGGAAACGGCTACACGGAAGAGCTGCCGCTGGCGCGGATGGCGCGCGAAATGCCGGTCAACTCCATTTGGGAAGGATCCGGCAACATCATGTGTCTGGATGTGTTGCGTGCCTTTGGCCGCTCGAATGCCGCTCGCGAGGTTGTGCTGCAAGAATTGGCGAGCGCGCGAAGCCACCATCCACACTACGATGCGGCGTTCGAACGGTTCGCCGCAGGCCTCGACGCGGGCGACTTGAACGAGGCGCATGCGCGCCGGTTCACTCAATCCTTCGTGACCTTGATGCAGGCTGCCATATTGCTCACCGGCGCTACCGGTGCACCCTCACGTGCCGCGGCGGAAGGATTCTGCGCGACGCGCTTGGGGGAAAGCGGCTGGGGAGCTGTGTTCGGCGCCAGCGATGCGCAGGTCGACATCGAGGCGATTCTGACCCGCGCCTGGGATCAGATTTAGATCCATCCCCTGAGACGGTGCCTGGCAATCGCCGCGAGCGCCGATGCGTGAGCGTCGCCCTCGTTGAGGGCCGGTACCAGGTCCAATTGCTCACCGCCCCACTCGAGAAATCGGTCGCGATACTCGATGGCCACTTCTTCGAGCGTTTCCAGACAGTCCACGGCAAAGGACGGCGACGCCACGGTCAGCTTGGTGCAGCCGCGATCCGCCAGTTCCTTGATCTTGTCGATCGTGTAGGGCGTAAGCCAGGCCACCCTGCCGAAGCGCGATTGGTAGCAATGCGACCACTGCGTCTCGTTCAACCCCAAGCGGGTCACGACCAGCCGCGTCGTCGTCTCGGTCTGGCGCTGGTAGGGATCGCCGTTGGCCACGTAGGAAGCCGGAATGCCGTGATAGGAAAACAGCAAATGTGAGGTCGCGCCGACGCCCGTCCAGTGCCTCTGAATCTGGCTGGTCAGCGCGTCGATATAGCCCGGGTCATCATGATAGTCATTGATGAAACGGATCTGCGGCAACGATCGCCAGCGCTTGAGCGCATCGTTGGTCGAGTCAATGACCGATCCGGTCGTCGAGGAGCAGTATTGCGGATACAGGGGCAGCACCAGCAGCTTCTCCACGCCGGTTTGCGCGAAGGATTCGATCGCCCGTGCAATACCCGGTTTCCCATAGGTCATGGCCAATTCGACCCGCACCGCCTCCCCAAACTCCGCCTGCAGCAGTGCGCGGATCTTGGCCGCCAGCCGGGCCGAATAGACGGCCAAGGGCGAGCCTTCCTTCATCCAGACCTTGCGGTAATTGCGCGCCGTTCTGAAGGGTCGAAACGGCAGCACCACGCCATACAACAGCGGCAGCCAAATCCACCGGGAGGTGTCGATGACGCGCCGGTCGCCCAGGAATTCGCGCAGGTAGCGCTGCACGGCGAAATACGACGGTGAATCCGGCGTACCCAGATTGACGATGAGCACCCCGATCCGTCCCGGTGTCGAAGAGTCTGATGCGGCGGAGGCCACCGCGTGAAAATAGGGCATGGATCGATCCTCAAACCTGGGCGCTTTATTCACAGCCAGGCGCATATTCCAAGTCAGGCGCTTGTCTCAAGCTAGGCGCTCATCTCAAGCTAGGCGCTCATCTCAAGCTAGGTGCTTATCTCAAGTATTCCGGGCGCACAGTATACTGCTTGCCGCATGAAGCCTTTGCAGCCGAGCTAGACCCATGTGGCTGAGTGCCAACGAGAGCGAAGCGCTTGCCTTGAGCTTGAGCGTCGCTTGCCGCAGCGTTCTTTTGAGCCTGCCCTTCGCGGTTTTACTGGCGTGGGTACTGACTCGCCGGCAATTCCTGGGCCGCACGGTTTTGGATGCATTCGTGCACCTGCCCCTGGTACTGCCGCCGGTGGTCATCGGCTACCTGTTGCTGCTGCTTTTTGGCGCGCGCGGACCGATCGGAGGCTGGCTGGAGCGCGCGTTCGGCATCGAACTCATTTTTACCCGCAACGGCGCCGCGCTGGCCACGGCGGTGATGTCCTTTCCGCTGATGGTGCGGGCCATGCGCATTTCGTTGGAGAATGTCGATCGCGGACTGGAGGATGCCGCGCGCACCTTAGGTGCCGGGGCCCTGGATCGTTTCGCGACCATTACCCTGCCGCTCATGTTGCCCGGCGTGCTGGCGGGCGCCATCACCGCTTTTTCCGCCGCGCTCGGCGAATTCGGCGCCGTGATCACCTTCGTTTCCAACATTCCGGGTGAGACGCGCACGCTGCCGCTGGCCTTGTATTCAGCACTGCAAACGCCGGGCGGCGATGGCGCCGCGGCCCGCCTGGCCGTGATCTCCTGCGTCCTGGGCTTGAGCGGACTGCTGCTGTCCGAATGGTTTGCGCGCCGCGTGCGGCGCATGCTGGGCCGCTCTTGATGCTTCAAGTCGCTGCCCAAAAGCGCAGGGGTACGTTCGAACTGGATGCGCAATTCGAACTGCCCACGCCGGGCGTGGTGGCATTGTTCGGCCGTTCCGGCTGCGGCAAGAGCACCCTGGTCAATGTCATCGCGGGTTTGCTCAAAGCGGATCGCGGACGCGTAGCCCTCGATGATGCCGTACTGCTCGATACCGCGCGGCGCATCGACGTGCCGCCTGAACGCCGCCGCATCGGCTATGTGTTCCAGGATGCACGGCTATTTCCGCACTTGAGCGTGGCCGCGAATCTGCGATACGCGCAAAGGCGTGCCAAGGGACCGCCCTTCGTGGGCATCGATCTGGTCGCCGACCTGCTCGACTTGGGCGCTCTCATGCATCGGCGCACACACCAGCTCTCGGGCGGCGAGCGCCAGCGCGTGGCCATCGGCCGGGCCCTGCTCACGCAACCCAGTCTTTTGCTGCTCGATGAACCGCTGGCCTCCCTCGATGCCTCGCGCCGCGAAGAAGTTCTGCCCTACCTGGAAACCCTGCGCGATCAATTGGCCATCCCCATGGTGTACGTCAGCCATCATTTCGATGAAGTCTTGAGGCTCGCCACGCATTTGGTGCTCATGTCCGACGGGAAAGCCATTGCCCAGGGAAACTTGGGCGACATGAGCTTGAATCCCGAACTGCGCGCCATCATCGGAGCCGATGCGGTGGGCGCCGTTGTCGATGGCACGGTGTTGGGACCGGATCCGCAAAGCGGACTGCTGCGCGTGCGGGTGGGGAACGGTGAACTCAAGGTTCACTTAGGCGATGCGGCGGTCGGCGCCCGGCTGCGGGTGCAACTGTTGGCGCGGGATTTGATCGTCGCGACTCAGGCGCCCCAATACCTGAGCGTCCGCAACACCTTGAGCGGCGTGGTGACAGCCGTCATGGATGACGCCGAGGACTCCGACCTGATCGCCGTGGACATCGGCGGCACCATCATCATGGCGCGCGTGACCAAGGCGGCGACACGCGATTTAGGCCTCGCCCCGCAATTGCCGGTATGGGCGCTGGTGAAGACGGTGTCGCTGCGGCCGCACCCTATTTGACCTGGGTACCCAGATGCAGAATGCCCACGATGTGGTCATCTGCCGTAAGACCGACCGCCGCTTTGACTTTCGCGCTGTACGCGGCGGGCCCCGTCTTCCACATCACGCCGTACCCTAAATCGTTCGCGGCCAGCAGCAGGTTCTCCACCGCCGCACCGACGGCGATCACTTGCTCGATCTCAGGCACCTTCGGGATGTCCTTCCTCACGGCGCAACCGGCCACCAGGATGCTGGGAGAGCGTCGGATTTTCTCGCGCTCGAGTTCCATCTGCTCATCCGTGAATGCCGGTATTTGATCCCGCCGGGCCTCGGCCACCGCGTTGGCGAAGGGCTCGCGCGCGGCGCCGTCAACCACCACGAAGCGCCACGGTTTGAGGCGGCCGTGATCCGGCGCCCGAGCGGCGGCCTGCAACAGGCGCTCCAGCTCCTGCGGGGTGGGCCCCGGTTGGGCCAGGCCCTTGGCCGTTGAGCGCGAGGCAATCGCATCGAATAGTTCCATCAAAACACCCTTGAATAAGCACATAAAGGAATAACGCGAAGCCGGTCATGGCTTTCGGCTATGATTTGCGCCCGACTGCCGACCGCGGCAGCCCGAAATTATACCTGTACGTCTTCCAAGGAGCTTTCAATGAACCGTATTGTTTTGGCCTCAATCGCCGCACTGGCGGGCGCGAGCGCCTTCGCAGCGCCGGTCACCTACGTCCTCGACCCGGCCCATACCTATCCGAGCTTTGCGGCCGACCATTTCGGCGGGCTGTCGGTATGGCGCGGTAAGTTCAACTCGACGTCAGGCAAAGTGGTCTATGACAAGGACGCCAAGTCCGGCTCGCTCGACGTGACCGTCGATATCAATTCGATCAACTTCGGCATGCCGAAATTGGATGAGCATGCCAAGTCCGCTGAAATGTTCGACGTGGCGAAGTACCCGACGGCGACCTTCTCCGGCAAGTTCACCAAATTCAACGGCTCGGCGCCTGCGGAAGCGCAGGGCACGCTGACCATGCACGGCGTGACCAAGCCTGTGACATTGAAAATTGATTCTTTCAAGTGCATACAAAGTCCTTTGACCAAGAAAGAGGTCTGCGGTGTCGAAGCGTCCGCAACCATCAATCGCGCGGACTTCGGCGTGAACTACGGCGACAAATACGGGTTCAACCAGGAAGTGAAGCTGCAGATCCAAGCCGAAGGCAGCCCCGCTTAAGATCTTTGGGATCGGCCCGCCGCGCTCGAGGGGGCGGGCCGTTTTCTGCGTCTATTCAATTTCCCCGGGGAATTTCTGCTTATTTTTCCCGCCGCGCTCGCGCCTTGGCTTCTCGATTCAATGGTGCAGCTTTCGCACCAAATGGGCGCGTAGCGCACTTACCTGCTCCGGCGACAGAGGGTCGAGGATGCCGCGCCGCTCGGGTGGGATATGCTCGATGGATCCGCCGGTTGCGCCAAACACGTACTGTTCGAAGAAGGCCCGCCAGGCGTCGCGGGTTTGCGGCGGCAATGCGCGAATGCTCAAGATGCCGTGAAGCAGCGCATCAAATGCGGAGTCCGCCTGGGCATAGTCGCCTTGCGGGTCATGCCACCAGTAATTGACCAGCACATTGAACGCCTCGAGCGATTCCACGTGGTGCCACCACAGGGGCGGAATGAATATGGCGTCTCCGGGACCCAGTTCGGCCGTTTGCGCCGCCGGCAGTGCGTCGCGAAACTTCGGGTAGCGTGCGAAATCGGGGTCGCGCAGCGACACCATGCTCATGGATGCACCCGTGGGCGCAAAGTCCAGCGGGCCGATATACAGATTCCCGATCTGCTCCGGCGGAAACAGCGTAAATCGTCTGCGGCCCGCCACCACGCAGCCCACATTGTTCCATTCGTCCACGTGCGTCGGCGTGGTGATGCGGTTGCCCAGCCATATGCGCGGCAGAATCCCGGCATCGAACAAGGGCAATGGGTTCTCCTGTGCGAATGCCGGCAGACAATCCCGGATGAGCGCGCTCTGCGCGGCCACCGCGGGGGGCTTCGCGAATTGGGCATAGCGCAGCACCTGCGCGGCGATCTGCGACAAGGGCAGGCGGTTGCGGTAAAAGTTAAAACCGCTCATGGCCGCGTTGTAGAAAATCTGGCCGCCGACCTCCGGCGCCGTCATGAGTGCATCGACGGGTGCGCCGCTGTCGTGCCGTTCCAGGTAGCGCAGAAGCGCCGCGGGCGAATCGAGGAACTCGCGCACCGATTGCCAGTGGCCGACCAGTCCGCGCAGGATGGCCGGCTGCTTATCGCTCAGCACGTCGCGCCGAATTTCCTCGACGCCGAGTCCCGAGTACTCCCTCACCAGAAGTAAACCTGCAGCGTCCGATCCTTGCGCTGCGGCGGAATGCGCCCCAAAACCTCGCGATGGTCGCGGTAATTGGCCGCGCTGCGCTCGAGCAGGTTGTCGATCTCGGCAACGCCGTAGGTGACTTCCCGCGCGCTCGGCGGACGCAGATCCTTCGCGTCCGGAAATATGCCCATGCCCGCCATGATCGAATACCAGGAAAATACCGGGTAGCCGCGCCCCAGCGTCTGCTTTCGCACCGCCGGCGCGATGCCGTTGCCGGACATCCAGAGATTGAGCAGCTGTTTCAACGGCTCCGACAGGTTCCGGTTGGCGGCATTCGCCCGCCAATACTCCGTATCGCCGCGGCTGTTGGTCTTGTAGTGCGTGACGATGTAGTCGCGCGTGCCCTCGAAGTGCTCGTTGACACGCGCATTGAATCGCGACTGTGCGGCTTCGCTCAAGTCTCCTTGTTCGAGGCACTCGACGAAGGCCGTGGCCGTTTGCTGAATGAACAGCAATGCGGTGGCTTCCAGGGGCTCGATGAATCCCTGAGACAATCCGACCGCCAGACAATTCTTGTTCCAGTGCTGAGTCACCCGCCCGATTCGCATTTTCAGATGCCGTGCCGGTGTATCAGAGTCCAGCAACCCCAAGCGCTCGCGAAGTTCCGTTTCCGCCTGATCCGCGGAGCAAAATTGCGAGCTGTAGACGTAGCCATTGCCGAAGCGCTGGGTGAGCGGGATTTTCCAAGCCCAGCCATGCTTCATGGCGGTCGAGACCGTCTCGGAGGGCACCACGTCGCCGATCGGTGTGGGCATGGCGACCGCGGCGTCGTTGAACAGATTTTCCGAGAAGCTGACGAAGGGAGTTTTCAAGGCCTGATTGATGAGCAGCCCCGCGAAGCCGGTGCAGTCGATGTACAGATCCGCGCCGATGGTCGTGCCGTCTTGGGTGCTGATCGAGGCGATCGCGCCCTGTTCGCTGAGGTTTGCGTGAGTCACGTGAGCGGATTGATAACGGACGCCGCGCTGCAGCGCTTTTTTGTGCAGAAATTGGCCCAGCAACACCGCATCGAAGTGATAGCCGTGCCAGATATCGAAGGGAAAGTGTTCATGAGGCTTCGGCGCGAGATTCTTGGCGGCCAAGCGCGCCGCAATAAAAAATCGGTCAGGATCCGCGCAGACGTCGGCCCCTCGGATTCTCGCGTCGGCGTTGGCGATGAATTGAGTCATGGTCAGGTTGTCGAGCATCGAGGCGAAGGGGTGGAAGTAGCTTGCGTGCCCCGGCTTCGTCGACCACCCATCAAACGTGATGCCGCATTTGTAGGTGGCATGACACTCCGGCATCCACTCCGCTTCCTCGATGTTCAGGCTGTCGAAAAAGCCCCGCAACCACGGCGTCGAGCCCTCACCGACGCCGATGATGCCCACGGTGGGCGACTCGACCAGCGTGATTTCGACGCCCTGTTCGATCAGCGAGCGCGCCAGGATGAGCGCCGTCATCCACCCGGCGGTGCCGCCTCCGACCACGAGGATTCGCCGCACCGTCGGCGGCAACGCCGGGCGCCGCGGGGCCGATTGCATCGTCTCTGCGGCCGAGCGGTTGTAGAGAGTCGCCGTGTCGCTCATGGCGCCAGCAGCCTGCGCAGCGGCTGCGCCCAGGACTCCGCGGCCCCGGAGATCAGCAGTTGAATCGAGCCCGCGGTCGGGTGCGCGATGCCGCGAATGCCCAGCGCCATCAGCACCCGCTCGTCGAGCGCCTTGCGGTCGGCGATGCGCATACTCAGACGGCCCCCGAGAATCTCGAGGTCGCTGACGTTTTGGCGGCCGCCGAGGGCGGCCAGCACGGCCGGTGCTTCGGGACGCGGGGTCGCGTCGTGGATCGGACTCGCAGTCGGCTGCGGGTGCGCGATGGGCTGCGGCCGCGCATCGGGCGGCGGCGCACGGGTGCCCGCTCCGGCGCGGATGGCATCGCGGATTTCGCCCGCCACCTGATCGGCGATGGGCCCTATCACCACTTGCAATCCCGTCGTCCCGGAGCGCAGCAATCCACGGGATCCTAAACCCTTGAGAGCCGGCTCATCGATGGCACGATTGTCGAGGAGCTCGAGCCGCAGTCGCGTCGTACAGGCGGTCACTTCGGTGAGGTTGCCGGCGCCGCCCAGTGCGGTGACGAAGGACGGGCCGCGCGCGCCCGTGGACAGCGGCGCGAGAATTTGCGGCGCTTCGTCGGATTCGCGGCCGGGCGTGGGCAGATTCAAGCGCAAGATGCATAACCGGAACACCGCATAATACAGCACAAAATACGCGGCGCCGATCGGAATCAACAGCAGCGGACGCTGCGCGTGGGTGAAGTTGAGGACATAGTCGAAGAGGCCCGCGGAAAAGCTGAAGCCCAAGTGCACGCCGAAGAAATCCATGATGACCATGGCAAGACCGGTGGCAATGGCGTGCAATGCATACAGCACGGGGGCCAGGAACATGAATGTGAATTCCACCGGCTCGGTGACCCCGGTGAGAAACGACGTGAGCGCCAACGAGAGCAGCAAGCCTGCAACGTCGGCGCGCCGCTTCGCGCGAGCCGTGTGATACATGGCAAGACATGCGCCCGGGAGCCCGAACATCATGACGGGGAAGAATCCCGACATGAATGCGCCGGCGCTGGGATCGCCGGCGAAGAATCGGTTGAGATCGCCGGTGACTCCGTGGTAGTCGCCCAAGATGAACCAGGCGAAGTTATTGAGGATGTGATGCAGGCCGGTGACGATCAGGATGCGGTTCAAAACCCCGTAGGCGAAAAGACCCGTCGGCCCGGCGTTCAAAATCGCGTGGCTGGCCGCATCCATGCCGTGCTCGATAAAGGGCCATGCGTAGCCGATCACGACGCCCAGCACCAAGCCCACGATGCCGCTCACGATGGGCACGAAGCGACGTCCGCCGAAAAAGCTCAGATAACTGGGAAGCGTGATGTTGCTGTATCGGTTGTAGGCGACGCCGGCGACGATGCCGGACAACAATCCGACCGGAATGCTGAGCTTGGTAAGCGAGCCTGGCGGCACGTGCATCATGCTCTCCACGGCCCGGGTGGTCACCAAGTATCCGACCACCGCGGCAAGTCCGGCTGCACCGTGGTTCTCGCGCGCAAGTCCCACCGCGACGCCTACGGCAAACAGCAGACCCAAGTTCAGGAAAATCGCATTGCCTGCGGCTGCCATCGCCACCCAATTCAAGAGATCCGGCTGGCCTAAGCGCAACAGCAAACCCGCGATGGGCAGTACGGCAATGGGCAGCATCAATGCGCGGCCCAACTGCTGGAATCCTGAGAACCGGACTTTCATCGTTGATCTCCCTCATCCCCGACCGCCTTTTCGACCAGGCTGCGCACTTCATTCGCGGAACCCAAGCTGAGGCAGCGCCTCGCCAACTCACGGCACTCCTCGATGCGCAGCCGCCCGATCTGACGCTTGAGCTGAGGGATGGCCGCCGGCACGACCGACAGCTCCCGAATGCCGAGACCGAGCAAGATCGGCACGGCGGTGTGATCGGCAGCCACACCGCCGCAAACGGCCACCAGCTTGCCGGCTGCATCGCCGGCCGTTCCCGCCGATGCTATCAGCTGCAGCACCGCCGGGTGCAAGGCGTCGGTACGCCGCGCAAGTTCGGAGTGTCCCCGATCCATGGCGAGGGTGTACTGGGTGAGGTCATTGCTGCCGACGGACAGGAAATCGACCGCGTGAATGAGCACGGCGGCCGTCAGCGCGGCACCCGGCGTTTCGATCATGGCGCCGAGCGCAACCCGCCCCTCGAGCTTCAGCTCGCCCGCCAGTTCATCGATCACGGCGCGTACGGCCAGTATTTCCCACCGATCGGTCACCATCGGAATGAGCAACCGCACCACGCCGAATGGCTGCACGCGCAACGCGGCCCGCAGCTGCGTGCGCATCAAGGACGGATGCAGGAGAGCCGTGCGCACGCCGCGCAATCCCAGCGCCGGATTCGCCTCCTCCGGCAGCGGCAAGTAGCGCAGCGGCTTGTCGCCGCCCACGTCCATCATGCGCAATATCAGCGGACGTCCGCCGAGCGCATTGGCAATGCTCTGATACGCCTGCAGCTGCTCCTCCTCGGTCGGTGCCGTTTCTCGGTCGAGGAACAGGAATTCGGTGCGCAGCAGCCCGCAGCCTTCGGCGCCGCCGGCGACCGCGGCCATCGCGTCGGTAACACTGCCCAAGTTGGCGAAGATCTCGATGCGCGTGCCATCGAGCGAATGGCATTCCTTCGCCGCTGCCGCGCGCAGCGCGGCGCGACGCGCCAGGCGCGCATCGACCGTCGATCGGGCCTTCGCCAGTTCCTCCGCCGTGGGTGCGAAATGCACCTTGCCCTGGTCGGCATCGATGATGAGCGTTTGCCCGTCCGCCACGTCGCGAAGTGCCGCGCCGACCCCGATCAGCATCGGAATCTCCATGGCCGCCGCGAGGATGGCGACGTGCGAGGTGGCACCGCCGCCGCTCAAGGCAATGGCGACCAGCCGGCGCCCGTCGAGCGCCGTCAGCTCGGACGGCAGCAAGTCATCGGCCACCAGAACCGCTTGCTCGGGCAGCGGCAGGTGCATGGGCCGCGCCTCGCCGGCCAGTGCCAGCAGTACATGGGCCTCGACATCCAGGAGATCATCCGCACGCTCCCGCAAACGCGAATCACCGAGTGATTCGAGCGCCGCGATGGATCGTCGAATGGCGCTGCGCCAGGCGTACGCGGCACTCTTGCCGGCGGAGATGAACTCGTGTGCGGCTTCGTTCAACGTCGGGTCGTCGAGGAACTCCAGATGTGCGGCGATGATCTCGTGCCGCGCGGCGCCGCCGGCATTGCGGACCCGCTCCAGCCGGAGCCGCACATTCGCTCGCGCTCGATCCAGCTCCGTTCGTTCATGCTCGCCGCCCAATCCCTGCTCGGTCACCTCAATTTCGCGGCGTTCGATTCGAGCGGCGCGGCCGAGCGCAAATCCCGGTACTGCGCAGACACCGGCCAGCTCCCCGGGGCGCTGTACGCGATCCGCGAGGCGCGGCTCCGGCGCGGGTACGGATTCGTGCGCCGTCTCCATGCGCTGCGCTTCTTCGAGCGCGTCCATCGCGCCGGCCACGGCTTGCGCCGCCTCATGACCCACCGCCCGAACGAGCAGTTCATCGCCCTGACGCACCCCGAGGGCCATGATGGCGACCACGCTGCGCGCGTCGGCGGTGCGCCCGTGGGCGGCCAGAGAAATTTGCGCGCCGCAGCTTTTGGCGCGGCGCGCGAGCAAGGCCGCCGGCCGGGCGTGCAATCCCTGACGCAACGTGACCATGACGGTACGTTGGCATTCTCCGGCAGCTGCGTCTGCGGCGGGTGCAGACAGCGGAGCCGCCTGCCGCGGGGTGTCCACGACCACTTCGAACAGCAGATCACCGGCGCCGACCGCCCCGGCGGCGCGGCGTTTTTGCAAGGTGACGCCCTCGGAGGTCACCACGATGGCGCTCATCAGGCTCTTGGCGCCGCGCGCCACGGTGTCAAGATCAAAGCGGATGAGTTCATCGCCCGCCTTGACGCGGTCGCCCGCTTTGACACGCGCCTCAAATCCGCGGCCGGCCAATTGCACGGTATCGATACCGATGTGGATCAGAACGTCGATGCCTTGCGGGCTGCGGATGGACACGGCATGCGCGCTGGCCGGCAACGTCACGACCTCCCCATCGCACGGCGCGGAAACGATGCCGCCGGTCGGATCGATCGCCAGTCCATCGCCCAGCATGCGGCCGGCGAACACGGGATCGGGCACCTCCTCCAGAGGCGCGCACCAACCGCCGAGCGGCGCGATGATTTTCAGCATCGGCACCTACTCCCCAAGCTCTACCCAGTCGAGCGCCCACAGGGGATCGAGACTGGGACGTGCGAAGCGCAGGCAAACATCGTGGCGTCCCGGGAGCGGCGGCAGTGTGAGCGCCGGCAGCGCCGTAATACCCCCATGCCCGGATGCCGGCGCGAGCGGCAGGACGCCCACGGGCGCGGAGTCGCAGCCGTCCACATGCACCTCGAGCTCGCCCTGCGGCGTTCTGTTATCGCCGATGCGAATTTTGTCCGCATCGGCGCCCAGTTCAAAGTTGAACGGCAACGCGGCCACGGCGGCGAGAATTCGTGCGCCGTGCGAGAGCTCGACGTCGCGGTAAATCCAGCACGGGTTCATGATATCGACGGCGAGCGGTGCGTCGTCTGCGAGCGGCGCATCGAGCGGCGCATCGAGCGGCGCGTCGCCGACGCCGCGAGTCCCGCTCGGTTCGAGCAGCAGACCGACGCCGTCGCTGCACAGGTCGAGTTCGTGGCTGTTGCGCCGCGCGCCGGTGTGCGCATCGACGCGCACGCCCCAGATGCGCGACACGGGTTCATTTCCTAAGAAGGTGACGGCGCGGATTTGAGCGCCTGCCGCAACGATCAGAGGCGTCGCATACCGCGCCGAGGCCGCACTCGGCTCCTGGCCGTCCAGCGTGTAATGGATGCCGGTCTCGAGCGCGGCGTCTTTGAGCGCCGGTAGATTGGAAAGCGTCACGCTGATGCCGCCCGGCGTGCTTGCAAACCTCGGATCGATGCCAAAAACGCTGTCGGCATAATCAATCCCGAAGGCGCGGTAGCGCGCCGACATCGCCGCCAAGCGGCGCAGAAAATCGGGCCAGCTGCGCGGAGCCCGGGACCAGCCGACTTCGGCCAGCGCCGCGGCCCGCGGAAATGCCACCCACTCGAGCCGCTGTTCGGTGATGATGTGCTCGGACCAAAGGTCGGCTTGTAGACCGAGAATATGCCGCTGCTGGATCTCGGTGAGCTTGGGATCATGCGGTTCGAAACGATACACGTCCTCGAGAGAAATAACAGGCAGACGCCCCGGCGGTTCGGTGGCCAGCGTGCTTTGACGATGGTCGAAATACAGCGCCGGGTCCGGCGCCAGCACCGTGTCGTTGCCTCGTAGGGCCGCAGCCCGTGCCGCCGTGGCGCCGTGCCACGCCATGACCACGGCATCGCTCGGCAAGCCGGGTTGCATGATTTCGTCCCAACCCACCGGGCGCCGGCCATGGCTGCTCAAGAACCGGCCGATCTCCCGGGTGAAATAGGTCTGCATGGCATCGGCGTCGTGAATGCCGAGCTGCCGTGCCCGCGCTTGCACCGCCGGGGAGGCATTCCATTCATCCTTCACCGCTTCATCGCCGCCGATGTGGATGTAGGGCGAAGGAAACAATTGCAGCACCTCGGCGAGAACGTTCTCGAGAAACTCGAAGGTTGCCGGTTCAAGATTGAACAGGTGCGAATGCACACCCCATTTGTTGGAGACCGGCAGCGAGCGCGCATCCAGGGCGGCGCCCAGTTCCGGATACGCGGCGATCGCCGCCTGCGCATGTCCCGGCATGTCGATCTCCGGAACGATGAGCACGTGCCGGGTGCGCGCGAAGGCGACGATGGCGCGCACTTGATCCTGCGTGTAGTAGCCGCCGTAAGGCTTCGGCACCGGGGCTCCGGGAGTACTGGCCGGAATCCGCCAAGCGCCCACCGAGGTCAGCCTCGGATACTTGCGGATCTGCAGTCGCCAGCCTTGATCGTCGGTGAGATGCCAGTGAAGCACGTTCAGCTTGTGCCAGGCCATCCAGTCGATCATGGCGCGCACGAAGGCAGGCGATTGAAAGTGCCGCGCCGAATCGAGCATGAGCCCGCGCCAGGGATAGCGAGGCTCATCGATGATGGTTTGCGCCGGGATCAGCCCGCTTGGGCGCCCCGGCGGCAACAGCTGCCAGAGCGTTGCGGCGCCATAAAACAAACCCGCCGCGGTGCCGGCCGATACCGTGATTCGGTTCGGCGCCACCTCGAGCCGATACGCCTCGGGCCCGAATCCAGGCGCCAATCGAAACGTAATGCTCGAGCCGGCGGCGTTGCCGGCCTTTGCGGAGACCGCGAGGTTCAAGGCGTTTGAGCGCTTCCAGAGATAGCCCAGATAGCGTGCCGCGTCGAGGGCCTCGCGGCGGCCCTGCGGCGCCCGCAGCACCGTACCCGCACTCAAGGGGAACGCGCCGGTCGCGGCAACGACATTCGCCGGCAGCGGTATGACGCCGCCCGGCTGCGCCCTCGCCGCCCCTGCACACAGCACAAGGGCAGCGATCATCGCTGCCCTTGCGCCCCGGATCATCGTCGAGCCATGCCGCACGCTTAGCACTACCCCATTGCCAGATACGCCGGCTGTTCGCCGCGGTCTACATCTTGAAGCGGGCGGTGAGGTAGTACTGCCTGCCATTCCTATAGAAGGCTCGCGGTTGCTCCGTATTCAACGCATAGTACTTGAGCGTCGGATCGTTGAGGTTATTTCCGTCCAGTTGGACGGCGAAGTTCTTGCTGATGGTGTAGGTCAGCGACGCCGACAGCTGGCCGAAATTGTCCTGAGTGAACGCCGTGTTTCGATCCAGTCCGCTATAGAAGGCCGAGCGGTAGGTGTAGGCCACGTGCGCACTGAAGTGCGCGTTCTCGAAGTAGCCGATCACGTTGTAGGTGTCCTTCGATGTGCCCACCAATCGGTCGTCGCCGTTGATGGTTACATCCGAGGTCTGCTTTCCGTCGGCGTAAGTGAAATTCGTGATGATGCCGAGGTTGTCGGTGAAGGCCTGTTGGTAGGCGATTTCGGCCCCCTCGACGCGGCCCTTCGCATTGACCGGCACTGTCAACAGATAGGGCTCCAAGGCGCCGTTGGGAACCAACGAACTGTAAGTGAAGTAGTTCCTGGTCTCCGTGCCGTAGCTGACGTAGTTGCGCAAATCCATATAGAACAACGTCGCCGACAACAATGAATGTGGCTTGAAATACCATTCCAGCCCCGCATCGAGGTTGGTGGAGCGAATGGGCTTGAGATCAGGATTACCGCCCGAACCGCCTCCCGTCTCACCCGCCGCTCCGGGCGGCGAGAGGCTGGTGAACCCGGCCAGCGCGGAATAGTCGGCGCGGGTCATGGTCTCGGCCGCGGCAAAGCGCGCCAGCAAATTGGGCGCAAGGTCAATTCTCAAGTTTGCGCTGGGCAGCACGTCATTGTAGTCGTGCGACGTCGGCACCCCGATGTATTGTCCAAAGTCCGAATACTGGGACCCCGGAGTCAACGGGCTGGTAGAGACGTAGGTCAGCACGTCCTCGACCGTGTGCACATAGCGAACACCGACGTTTGCAGCCCAGTTGCTGCCCTTGAAATCAGCCTGCATGAACGCGGCGGAATCAAATTCGTGCACCTCGAACATGGAATTCCAATCGATGCGCGTGGCCGGATTGCGATTGACGTTGGCCGGGCTGTCGTACGCCTGCAATTGCGCCGCCGTCCAATTCCAGATGTCGGGGGGCTTCGAGCCGCCGAAACTGTCGTAGTTGGACGGGTAATTCGAGAATGTCGTGGGATACGCCGACGTGAGTTGGCCGGCAGCGGTCGGACCTTGGCCGATGACGTCCGCCGACGTGCGGCCGTGCCGCTCCCAGCGCACACCGAACTTCAGATCCTGCCAGGCGCCGCTGTCGACTTTGAAGGCGCCATCGATCTTTGCCCATTCTTCGCGGTCTTTCACGTCGATGTTTTGATCGCCGAAGATCCAGGAGAATGCCACCGGCACACCACCGGGCGTCGGCGTCGTGCTGTTGGTATTGCCCAGATTGAAACTGGGGCCTGTGCCGAGACCGTTCAAGCTGTAGCCGGCACCGGAGCCGACGCCGGGGTTGGTCTCGGACACGTCTTGCTCAGGCGTCTTGCCGTCGCCCCACGAGTAGCCCACCTGACCCAGGAAGGAGAGCGATTCCGTCGCGTCCCAGGTGGTGTCCAGATTGACGAAGTTCGCAGTCGCCTGCTCATCGGGCCGTGAGATCTGGTCGTACACGCCGTAGGCCGTGCCCGCCACGGGCGCGAAGGTCGCGGACGTCAGCGTGTTTTGCTGAACCACGTAGCCGGGATTCGGTGCTTGACCCGTGCCGGAAGCGACGAAGTGCGTCGACCACAACAGATAGTTGTCGTTCAGGTTGCTGGCCAACAATCTCGAGGAGAAGGCAGACAGATCGAAGGTAAGGGAATCCGCAGGCTTGAACTCCACGTCCACCATGCCGCCGTTGCGTTCGCGCTTCTGCTCGAACAGCGCGGCGCCGATATCGGTCGGATACTGCACGCCGGACAGATCCGGGTGCGCGGTCGCAATCGGGCTGCCCGGGGCAATGGTGTCGTAGCCCAGCACCTCGGTGCCGTCGCGGCGCAAATGCCGGCTCTCGGAGAACAGCTGCACCATCACGCCGAAGTTGTTCGCGTCGTTCTTCCAATCGGCCAGTGCGCTGTACTGACCGTCGACCTTCGACGGCAGATCCGCGTACACGGCACCGGCGGATGCCTGCAGCGTGAAGGGCTGCGAAAAGTCCAAAGGCTTGCGGGTAATGATGTCGACGGAGCCGGCGACTCCGCCTTCGACCAACTCGGCACTCGAGCTTTTGTGCACGACGACACTGCTGACGATTTCCGAGGGCAGCAAGGTGTAGCTGACGCTGCGTCCCACGGTTCCGGTTTGGTCGAGCACGAACCAGTCGCCGGAGGCGATATTGTGGCCGTTGATCAGCGTCTGGGTCAGGCTGGGGTTGGTTCCCCGCATGCTGACCCGATCGTTCTCGTCGAATCCGCCTTCGGTCGCGCCCGCCGAACTGGTGGTGACACCCGGCAGACGCGAAAGGGAATCCGCGACATTCTTGTCGGGCATTTTGCCGATGTCTTCGGCTGTAATCACGTCGACGAGATCGGTCGATTTGCGCTTGGCCTCGAGCGAGTCATCCAACGATTTGCGGACGCCGGTCACGACGATTTCGTCGAGGGCCGAGTTGTCCGCCGGTGCAGCGAGCGCTAAGGACGGCGGCACCAGCATGGCGAGGCCGAGTGCCGACTTGACCGCCAATGCGATGCGATTCATATAGAGATCCCCTGTCCGTTTCATATCCGTGCCCCCTGTCCTGTCGCAATTATTGTGAGAGAGTTGCTTCATCCGCCGGGTGGTTGGGCTACGTGGGCCGAACCAATTAGGACCCAATATAATACCAATTACAGAAATACGCTAGTGCTGTGTAATAAAGACAGTAATGAATATTAATTTTCAATGAAAATCATACATTTATATATGACATCGCATAGTCGTTGTTCTCATAGTGGTATTTGTTTGGTATTATCAAATGACTAAACAGAACACGGAAATGCCGCCCGCCCCTATGTCATCACTTGCTAAAGCAGTTGGTCCGCTGGATGGTCAAGGCAACTTGCCGCTGTATCAGGAATTGCAGCGGGTGCTGCGCAGAGCCATCGACAGCCGAGTTTTGGGCCCCGACGATGCGCTGCCTTCGGAGCGGGATCTGGCGGCTGACTTTGCGGTATCGCGCATCACGGTACGCAAGGCGCTCGATGGACTGGTGGCCGATGGGCTGCTGGTCAGGCGCCAGGGCGCAGGCAACTTCGTATCGGCGCGCGTCGACAAGAACTTTGCGATGCTCACGTCATTCTCCGAGGACATGCGCGCCCGCGGCCGCACGCCGAGAAGTGTGTGGCTGAAAAGGGCCGCCGGCACCGTGACGCCCGAAGAGGCGCTGGCGCTGCGCTTGAGTCCCGGCACGCCGGTGTTTCGCTTCAATCGAATCCGTTATGCGGACGATGCGCCCATGGCGCTGGAATACGCCACCATCGTCGCCACGGCACTCCCCTCTCTCGACGCGGTCGACGCCTCGCTGTACGAAGCATTGGAGCGCGCCGGTCATCGCCCGGTGCGGGCGCTGCAGCGGTTACGCGCGGTGCTGATTACCTCCGACCAGGCAGAGCTGCTCAAAGCGCAACCAGGAGATGCGGGCCTGTTGGTGGAACGCCTGGGCTCGCTGCCCGACGGCCGCGCCATCGAGTTCTCGCAGTCGTTCTATCGCGGCGACACGTACGACTTCGTCGCCGAACTCAGCACATGAACGCGGATTCCTCGCCTTCGGCGGAAAAGACGCTCATGTTCGGGGAAGCCGCCGACGCCTCGAACGCCGTACGCGCACTGTACCGACACCCTGCGGAGATGGCCGCCGTTGGCGCGGCATTGCGAAAATTGCGGCCGCGTGCCGTCATTACTTGTGCGCGCGGCAGCTCCGATCATGCGGCAACTTACGCGAAGTATCTGATCGAAACGCATGCGCAGGTGCTGACGGCATCCGCGGCGCCGTCGGTGAGTTCCTTGTACGGTGTGACGCAGGACGTTCGGGGCTGCCTCTTCATCGCAATCTCCCAATCGGGTCAGAGTCCCGACTTGTTGGCATCGGTGGCCGCGGCGAAAGCGTCCGGCGCCACGATTCTCGCGCTCTGCAACAGCGCCGACTCACCCCTCATGGCGGCCGCGGATCTGGCGGTTGAGCTGCGCGCAGGTCCGGAAAAGAGCGTCGCCGCCACAAAATCCTACCTCGCATCGCTGGCCGCGGTCGCCGCCGTCGTCGCGGCTTGGACGCAAGACGCCGTGCTCGAAGGGGCACTCGCATCTCTGCCCGACCTCATGGACAGGAGTTGGAGACTGGACTGGTCGGCGGCACTGGCACCCCTCGAATCGGCTGAAAATCTTTACGTGGTCGGTCGCGGCCTGGGACTCGGCGCTGCGCAGGAAATTGCGCTGAAGTGCAAGGAAACCTGCCGCTTGCACGCCGAGGCCTTCAGCAGCGCGGAGCTGCGGCACGGTCCGTACACACTGCTGCGCCAAGGATTCCCCGCACTGCTGTTCGCACAGCCCGATGCCACGCGATCGGGCATCGAAACCCTCGCCCTGGAATTGGCGCGCCGCGGCGTGCCGACGCTGCTCGCCGGTGCCGATGCCGCGGGCGCCACGCTGCTGCCGACGATCCATGCGGCGGCGGAACTCGCGCCCATTCTGCTGGTGCAGGCTGCCTATCGCATGATCGCCACCCTCGCGGTGCGGCGGGGTCTCGATCCTGATCATCCGCCGCATTTGTGCAAGATCACGGAGACCGTGTAGTGCGCACGGCATTGGTCAACGGCCGGATTCTTACCGGCGAGCAGATCGCGAGCGGTCAGACGGTGCTGATGTCGGCGGGACGCATCGAGGCCGTCGTGCCTGCGGACGATCCGCGATGTCGCGGCGCCGACACCGTGGACCTGCAAGGGCAGATTTTGCTGCCGGGCTTCATCGACGTGCAAGTCAACGGCGGCGGCGGCGTGTTGTTCAACGACGATCCCAGTCTCGCCTCGATCGGCGCCATCGGCGCGGCGCACCGGCGCTTCGGCACCACCGGCTTTCTGCCGACGCTGATCAGCGACGATCTTGACACCATCGGACAGGCGATCGGTGCGGTGCAAGCCTCGCTCGACGCCCGCCTTCCGGGCGCGTTGGGCATTCATATCGAGGGGCCCTCCCTGAACTGGGTCCGCCGCGGCGTGCACGATCCGAAACATCTGCGGCGCTTGGACAATGCGGTGGTCTCGTTGCTGTGCGGCTTGCGCGGCGGCCGCACGGTATTGACTCTGGCGCCGGAAATGACCACGACCGACATGATTGCGCAGCTCAGCGCAAGCGGCATCTTGATTTCCGCGGGCCACAGCGACGCGAGTTTTGCCCAGACCACGGCGGCGATCGCACACGGCGTTCGCGGCTTTACCCATCTGTTCAATGCCATGGCGCCGCTCGCACCTCGCGAACCGGGGATCGTCGGCGCCGCGCTTTACGATGCCGGCACCTGGTGCGGCATCATCGTCGATGGCCACCATGTCGACCCGGTCATGCTCAAGCTCGCCCTGCGCTGCAAGCGTCATGACCGATTCATGCTGGTGACCGATGCCATGCCTGCCGTGGGTTCGTCTGCGCCCACTTTCGTTCTGCAGGGACGCACCATCCACGTCAAGAACGGGGTTTGCCGCGACGAAAACGGAACCTTGGCCGGCACCGGACTGGACATGGCCTCCGCGGTGCGCAATGCGGTGTCGCTGCTGGGCCTGGAGTTGGCGGAGGCGGCGCGCATGGCGAGCGAATACCCGGCGGCATTCCTGGGGCTGGAAGCAGAGCTCGGCCGAATCGCCGCGGGCTATCGGGCCAATCTCGTGCTCGTGGACGAGGAGGTGCAGGTGGTGCGCACGTGGATCGAGGGCATCGCTTCCTGAAGTCAGCGGTTCGGCAGAATGCTATGCTTGGCCACCGTGAATGACTCATTGACACCGTTTCACATTGCCGTCCAAGTGCGCGATATCGACGAAGCTCGGCGCTTCTACAAGGATATTGTGGGCTGCGCCGAAGGCCGCAGCTCCGTTCACTGGGTGGACTTCAATCTTTACGGCCATCAATTCGTGTGCCATCTGAATCCCAATCTGGGCCGCAACGGCAAACTGGCGAGCCACTACAATCCGGTGGACGGACACGGGGTGCCCGTACCCCACTGCGGCGTCGTGTTGCGTCCACAGCAATGGGCTGAATTGGCGGAGCGCGTGCAGCGATCCGGCATAGAGTTCGTCGTACAGCCGTATACCCGGTTCAAGGGTCAGACAGGCGAGCAATCAACCATGTTCTTTTTGGATCCGTCCGGCAACGCGCTGGAATTCAAAGCCTTCAAGGACATCGACGCGCAGCTGTTCGCGGTGTAACCCGCGGCAGGCGAGGTTACGAGGCGGCTTCGTCGTCCATCCCCTGTTTTTCCGGCAAGTTCATCGTTGCCACCAATGCAGCCGTCGTGAGAGTGTGTAACGCTGCCTCTTCAACGAGTTCCGCGAGTTTGTCGTAGAGCGCCGCGAGACCCAGGAGCTGCGTGCGAGCCTCGTAGGATTTCGTCTGGTCGCCCAGTGCCCGGAGCGCCGTGGCCTGGTCGGCATAGCGTTTGGCGTCGGGGAGAGGATCTTTTTCAAGCATGAGAAAACCGGCCCGCAGAGAGAATGGGTTCCGCACGCTATCAGCGCACGATCCTTGTTTGCAGCCCGACATCGTCCGGAATCGGCGTCGGAAATCTCCTACGCCCGCCTCCGCGCGTTCGATCGGCTGCGTGTTGTAGCTCTTACATTTCAGGGCTGCCGACGCGCGAATTGCCGCAACGCAATGGCGCCTGGCCAACAATCCGCGAGATCTGGCAGAGGCGAAGAAAGTGGGAGTACACTTCGTGACCCCACGAACTAACTAACAATCAGGGGATGCCATGAAAGAAATCGCTCGCGTTGAAAAAACCGACGCTGTCTCGACCGGCTGGCTTCGAGCAATAGCAATCACCGTCTTGAGTTCAGCGCTGGCCGGCGCGACGCTGGCGGCCGTGGACAATGCCCGTTACGGCAGTGGCGCGCCGCCTCTCATCAAACGTTCGACTGACCTTGGACCGGTGGACCGTTCCGCCCCGATCGAAATTACCTTGTGGCTCAAGCTTCGCGACGAGGCCGCGCTCGACAGCGCCCTGTCCGCGCAACGCGACAAGGGAGCGCCGTTCCTTTCCGATGCGCAGATCGACACGCAACTTGCTCCCGCAGCGATGGACGTCGCGGCCGTGGTCCGGTTTTTGCAGTCGCAGGGACTCGAGGTCACTGCCGTTGGACAGCACAATCTGTTCGTCCGCGCGGCAGGCACGGTGGACCGCGTGCAATCGGCGTTTCGCGTCGAAATGCATCAGTACCGCCTAAATGACATAACCTACCGCGCCACCCGAACCAGTCCGACGCTGCCCCCGGCGATTGCTCCGCTGGTCGCCTCGGTGAGTGGACTGTCGAGTCTTGCGGCGCAGCCGAACGTTGCACGCAGCGTGCTGGGCCTGAGGGCTCAGGTCAACGTGGCGCGCCAGACCGATGCGGAGAACTTGAAGCCCGATCCGATCCCGCTTGCCGCGGGCGCGAACGGATTGATTTTTTCCGCGCAGTGTTTCCTTCCGCCGACCAGCGTGAGCCTCAGCGCCAATGGGGTCAGCGCAACCTATCAAGGCAACCGTTACGGCCAGCCCATCACCAATAGCGCGCCCGGAACCGTTGCGCCGTGCGGATATCAACCGAGCGATGTGCAAACGGCCTACGACTTGATGCGCCTGTATAAAGCGGGTCTCGACGGAACGGGCGAAACGGTCGCCATCGTCGACGCCTTTGGCTCGACCACGGTCGCGCAGGACCTCGCCGCTTTCTCGACGATCATGGGACTGCCGCCGGCGAATCTCACCGTCATCGGCACACCGACGGAGTCGAATTTTTCGACTGACGCAAATGCCGGTTGGGCGACGGAAACCACCCTCGATGTGGAGTGGGTACATTCGATCGCGCCGGGCGCAAAGATCGTCTTGGTGGTGACCCCGACCAACAGCTTTGACGATTTGTTCGCAGGAATCGTGACTGCCTTATCGGTGCCCGGAGTGGTGGCGATCTCCAACAGCTGGTCGGGGTTCGAGGCGGGCTTGTTTCCCGCCTTCCAGCAACCCGCTGATGCCATGTTCAAGCTCATCGGCTCGAAAGGGATATCGCTGCAGTTCGCGACCGGTGATTCCGGCAATAACGCCGTGTCGCTCGGCTTTTATGATGTGGGCTGGCCGGCCAGTTCACCGAATGTCACCGCGGTGGGAGGCGTCAGTATGGCGCTCAATCCCGACAAGCACATTTTGTTCCAGACGGCGTGGGGGAACAATCTTACCGAGATCGCGGACACGGCGGCGCTCGGAAACCCGCCGATCGATCCTCCGAACAATGAAGGCTTTGATTTCGGCGGCGGCGGCGGCACCAGCGACATCTACCCGCTGCCCGACTATCAACAGGGTCTCGGTGGCCTGCGCCGCAAAATACCCGACATTTCCTGGCTCGCTGATCCTTTCACCGGGGTGGAAATCATCTTCACTTCTGATCCCAAGGGAGATCTGGCCATCGAAGTCATTGGCGGCACCAGTCTGGCGACGCCCATGTTCTCGGCGCTCTGGTCGATCGCGAATCAGCGCGCGGGGCACCCGCTTGGCCTGGCGTCGCCGTACCTTTACCGCATGTCGCCCGCGGCCATCACGGACGTCGAGGCGGTCAGCTCGCAGTCCAACGTAACAGGCACCATCACGGACTCGAACGGCAGCTCCTTTTATAACGCCAACTATTTGGCGCTGCCATTGCAGGGCCTGCCGGAGTTCTTGAGTGCCCTGTACAACAGCCCGCACAGCACCCGCTGGTTCGTGATCACGTTCGGAACCGACTCGACACTGAAAGCCGGGCCCGGCTGGGATCCGGCCACCGGACTGGGTACGCCGGATGGCTGGAACTTCGTGCAATCGTTCGCACGCGGTCGCGACTGACACCCATCGGGAGCCAAGCGCAGCGGCACCAAGCCATCGCTTGGTGCCGCTGCGCTATGTGCGCGCCGGCAGGCCCCTGCCTGAAGATCGGCGCAACGGTCCATGCAGTTTCTCCAGCAGTTCGGTCAGTTGAACGAGTCTCACCAGTTCAATGCCGGCCAACAATTGCCGGCGAAGGACCGCCACTTCGTCGTTTATCGCAGAGCAGAGATGGGCGCCCGCGTCGGTGACCACGATACACTTTCGTCTCCTGTCGGAAGCGGATGATTCCCGCTTCACGAGTCCGTCCTTCACCAAGCGATCGATCGTCTGCACCAGGGATGCAGGCGAAATCGCCAGGGTATCGGCCAGCATCGACTGAGACAACGGTGAGCGCGCTTGCGTCGCGGCTGCAATCGTCATCCAACTCACGCGGCTCATGCCCAGGCGACGAAGGCGCCGGTCTACCGCCTGCCGCCAGGCCACAGCGGCGTTGCGCAGCGCGTTTTCGAATCGCTCTTCGAGATCCGAAGCCTGTGAGGGCTTCATCCACAGAACATCGCCGCGGAACAATTCAAAAAACATTCGCGCTGTCACTTCGTGTCCGCGCGGAATCACGGCTCGGGCGGGCGGGCGGAGAGGAAGCGGCTGCGAGCGATGCACTCGGAGTCGTGCCCCCCAACGCCAAAAACAGCTGCACCGTATCGAGGTAGCGCTGCGCCACCGCCCTCACATAGCCGAGCCGCGCCTGTTGATACGAACGTTCCGCATCCAATACGAGAAGCACGCCCGCGTTGCCTTCCTGATAACTGATGCGCGCCAGCTCGAGACTGCGCTGGGCGGCTTGTTGCGCCTGATCTTGCGCCTCCAGCTGTTCAGCGTCGTGTTCCAAACCCTCGAGCAGGTCGGCCACTTGCGCGAATGCCTCCAGAACAGTCTGCTCATAGTTGGCCGCGCTTGCATGCATCGCGTCCACCGCCGCACGCTTCTCGGCGCGCAGCGTTCCACCGTCGAACAGAGGCGCCGTGATTCCCGCAATGAGGCTCCAGGCGGTACTCGACGCATCGAACAACTGGTCGGGCTTGAGTGACTGCTGGCTCACCGACGCGCTCAGTTGGATCTTGGGATACAAGTTCGATTGTGCGACGCCCACGGCACTGGTCGCCGCGTGCAATTGCGCCTCGGCGGCAAGGATGTCAGGCCGGCGATGGGCAAGCTCTGAGGGCAGGGTCACCGGTACTTCGAGCGGCAGCGTAATCTGTTGCAGGTCGACATCGTCCGGGAGCCCGCCCGCCGGTACCCGGCCGAGCACCACGGACAGGGCGTGGTGCGCCCTCGCAAGGTCCTGGCGCAACGACGGCAGCAAGGTCTTGTCGTTGGCAATCTGGCTCTGCGCGCTCACGACATCTTCGCGTGCCACCGATCCATTGTCGAACGCGGTCTGCACGAGCCGCAGATTATCGCGGTCCTGCGCAAGGATGGTTTCAATGGTGGCAATCTGTGCGCGAGCTGATGCGATCGCGAGCGCTTGCATGACCGCCTGGCCGGTGACGCTCAGATACGCCGCTTCCAGCTGATGCCGCTGCACCTCGGCGAGGGCATACTGCTGCTCCACGCTTCGCGCGATACCCCCGGTATAGTCGAGCGAGTAGCTGACGGTGGGCGTGACGGCGAAGTATGTAAAGGGTGGTACTCCAATGGGACCGAGAAACTCCTTTCCGTACTGCTGACGACCGGCTGCAGCGGCGAGGCCCACTTGCGGGTACTGCGAGCCCGCTTGCGCCAACGCGAATTCCTGGGCCTGTTTGAGCGTCGCCGCCGCCGCAGTGAGACTGCGATTGTTGGCGACTGCCTGCTTCACGAGATCATCGATCGCATCGGAGCGGAACAGGGTCCACCACGCGCCCTCGATCTGTTGACCCAAGGCGATGTGTTGAACTTGGGTCCCGGCAGCGGCGCCCTCGCCGCGCAAGGCCTCTGCCGTGTACCGCGAGGCCGGCGGTGGTACGGGACGCGTGAAGTCGGGACCCGCGGCGCAGCCCCCCAAACTCAGTACGCACAGCACGGCACGCGCCGCCGCCGCGCGGCGCCTGCGGTGTGATTTAGGTTTCAAAGCATGGTGTCGCATCATCACTCGATGTGAACCGGTTCAACGCTGCCCCTGGCCTTGCGCAGCAGGAGGACCAACGGAATTGCCGCCAGACTCAACACCATCATCAATTTGAAATCGTTGTTGTAGGCGATCATGGCGCCCTGCTCCGTCACCATTGCGTTCATTCCCGCCAAAGTGCGCAAGCTTGGCGAGCCGCCGCCCGGGAGCAGCGCCTGGAGAACCTGGCTGTAGCGGCTCACGTGCTCACCGAGCGTCGCATGCATGATTTGCGTGTTGCGGGTCAACAGCGTGTTGACCACCGAGATGCCGATGCTGCTGCCCAGGTTGCGGATGAGGCTGAAGAACGCCGTACCTTCATTGCGCAGCGCCGGCGACAGCGTTGCGAAGGTGGCGGCGGCAAGCGGGACGTAGACGAAACCGGTACCCAGTCCTTGGCAAAGACCGGACCAGACGACCGTAGAGGAATCCATTTGCAGATCGAAGCCCATCATCTGCCACGACGATATGGCGGTCAACGCAAAGCCGGTGCCGATGATCAGGCGCATGTCGATCCTGCCCATGATGCGCCCGACGACGAACATCGCCGTCAGGGTGCCGAGCCCTCGCGGTGCCGTCACCAGACCGGTCGTCACCACCGGGTAGTTCATCAGATCCTGCAGCAGCGGCGGCAGCAGCGCCAGCGTGGCGAACAGCACCAGCCCGACGATGAAGATGAACACATTGCCGGCGACGAAGTTGCGGTCCTTGAAGAGCGCCGGACTCACGAAACGCTTCTCGGTCGCGGTCAGCATGTGAACGATGAACAAATAGAAGGCCACAGCCGCGACGGTGGCTTCGATCCAGATTTCCGTCGAGCCAAACCAATCCTTCAATTGGCCGCGATCGAGCATAATTTGAAAGGCGGCTATGCTGACACTCAGCGCCGTAAAGCCGAAGAAATCGAAACGCGACTTGGCGATAGGCGCCTCGGGAAGAAAACTCATGATGCCGAGGAATGCCAGAATCCCGAACGGCACGTTGATGTAGAACACCCAGCGCCAATTGTAGTTCTCGGTCAACCAGCCGCCGAGCGCCGGACCGATGATGGGCCCCAAGGTCACGCCCATGACCCACACGGCCATCGCGCGCGCATGGCGGTCGGGCGGGTTGATGTCGAGCAGCACCGCCTGCGACAGCGGGACCAGCGCCGCTCCGCACAGCCCCTGCAACAGCCGCGCCAAGACGATCTGCGGCAGGGATTGCGCGACACCGCAAAGCATGGACGCCAAGGTGAAGCCCGCGACCGAATACAGAAACACCCGATTGCGGCCGACCTGGCCGGTGAGCCAGCCGCTCAGCGGCGTCATGATCGCGGCGGCGACGATGTACGAGGTCAGCACCCAGGCCATCTGATCTTGGGTGGCAGAGACCGAACCTTGAATGCGCGGCAGAGCGACGTTGGCGATCGTGGTGTCGAGCGACGACATGATCGACGCCAGCATCACCGAGATGGTGATGAGCGCACGCCGCGACGCATCGATCGTGGCGGCTTGCGCAGCGGCGCCGTTCAAGGCGACGCCCTTCCTGGGTAGCCGGCGTCGGTCGCGTCGGCCAGTTCGGGGGTACGCGACTGCGTGTCGACGGTGACGTCCGCACTCAGTCCGCCCTGCAGTCGAAATCCGGCGTCGACTTCGGTCAGCTGAAGACGAACGGGTACGCGCTGGACCACCTTCACCCAATTGCCGGTCGCATTTTCCGGCGGCAACAGAGAAAATTGCGAACCCGTGCTTGGGCTCAAGCTCGCGACCGTGGCCGCAAATTGCCTGCCCGGATACCGATCGATTTTCACGGTCGCCGTCTGTCCCGGACGCATGCGGGCGAGCTGAACCTCCTTGAAGTTCGCCTCGATCCAGACATCGCGCGTCGAGACCAACGCAAACACCGGTGCGGATGCCGCGATGGTGTCGCCAACCTGCAGCTGCTCCACCTTGGCCACCACGCCATCCGTCGGGGCGCTGATCACCGTATAGGACAAGTTGAGCTGCGCACGATCCAGTGCGGCCTGCGCCTGCGCGACCAACGGATGGCGTTCCGGGGCAATGTTGGGATCGCCTCCCAAGTTGGCGAGCGCCACGCCGATCTGCTGCTGAACGTTGGCAACCTGTTGACGCGCCGCATCGAGCGCATGGGTGGCCTGATCGAACTGCGCCTGCGACGCGATGCCGGACGCGAGCAGCCGGGTCTGCCGATCGTATTGCTGCTGGGCGTAGGCCTGGGTATCCCGTGCGGCGCGCAACTCCACCTGCCGCTGCCGATAGGTCGATTTGAGCGACTCGATCTGCAGCCGTGTGTCGGCCAGGTGCGCCGCTGCGTCGTTGACGGCGATTCGAAACGGCGCGTCGTCCAACTTGAAGAGGGTCGCACCGCGGTGCACGAGTTCATTGTCGCGCACCTCGACCTCGATGACGCGCCCACCGATGTTGGCACTGATGGATACCGTGGCAGCCTGGGCGTAGGCGTCATCGGTGCTCTGATATCGACCGCCGGTTATGTAGAAATAGGCGGCGGCGCCAATCACGGCCACTCCCGCCAGGCTCATCAAGGGCCAACGCAGGCGCTGCATCCGCGTCTTGCGGGCCACGGCGGTCGTGCGGACAGATTCGTTTGACATAGAATTTCAAATTCTGAGGCGATTCGGGTTGATGACAGGCGGATCGGCAGCGGGCTTCCGCGGATTGACCGTCAATTCGTCGGTATTGCCGATGAAGATACGGACGGTGACTGATTCTTATGTTGTCGCGTGGCTTCGGTATCCGGCATGGAGGGAGCATCAATGACGCTCTCGCAGAACAAACCTCTGCCGATCGCCAAGAGTCCGAAAAGCACCATCGTCCCCGGACCGAGCGTCAGCGCACCTACGAGCAGAAGCTTCGTCATGCGATGATGCTAGTACCTCATCTTTCAGCTGGGTAGCCAATATCTTTCGATGAAGTCCATCGTGTGGGACGATGGAGCGCGTGCGGCGCGTGCCGAACAATCCCGCGAGGCGCGGCGTATCTCCGAATTCGATACGTCGTATCGAGAGATATAGGCTAGTAAGTTGAACGCCTCAATTCTAGGCTGTACTCAACAGTCATAGCCATTCATCGAGGCGCCCGTGTTTCCAATCAACTTGCCTGGTACGCCGCATCGCGTGCCGCGCCCGCAACCGAGAGATCGGGAATAGTGTCGTGCGCATCATGGATGTCCTTTCTGTCTTAAGCACAGTCGGCGGACTTCCCTCACTGCTCAGAACGGCCCACGCCTGGTTCGGTCCGATCGTCTCGCGTTACCGGCTCTCACCCGCCATTCTGCTTTTCTGCCTCTTGTGCTTGCTCGTACTCGAAGGGTGCGCAGGACTGGCCGTCGGCGATTCGAGACCTTCGGTTGGTGGGCGACCGCTTGCGGAACAGCCCATGACCTTTCGCACGCTAGGCTCCAACGGCCGCTTCTCAGAGGTCTCGTCGGCGACTGCCGCCGAGCAACTGCATGCGGCGCACGCGGGAGACTCTCTCACGATCCTTGCACTCTCGGGGGGCGGCGTGGGCGGAGCGTTCGGGGCCGGCGCCATCGCGGGTCTTACCCGTGCCGGTACGCGACCGACATTCGACGTCGTGACCGGCGTCAGCACCGGCGCTCTGATCGCTCCCTATGCATTCCTCGGACCCACGTGGGATCAGCAACTTCTCGATGCCTTTACCGGCCTCGCCGGAGACGGCCTGCGGCAATCCCGGGGACTGGCTGTGATCTTCGGTTCGAGCATCTACAGCGGCAAACCCTTGCGCAATCTGGTCGATTCATATGTCAGCGACGAAATGATCCGCGCGATCGCGAACGAAGCCGCGAAGGGACGCCTGTTGCTGGTGGCTACGACGGATGTGGCAAGCGGCGAGGCCGTGGTTTGGGACTTGGGCTCGATCGCCTTGCACGGCGGCGCATCCGCACGAACCCTGTTTTGCGATGTTTTGGTAGCTTCTGCGAGCGTGCCCGGGATGTTCCCGCCGGTCATCATCAGGGTCGAGGAGGATGGCTTCGCCCATGATCAAGCGCACGTCGATGGGGCCGCCACCATGCCTTTCTTCGTTCCGCCCGCCCTCTTGCAAAGGACGCGGAACGGCCCGGGCGCCGGCCGCACCGCTGTCTTCGTCATCGTCGACGGTTCATTGAGCGATGGAGCACGCACGACTCGGTTGACGGCCCGCGCCATACTCTCGAGAAGCATTCGCGTGGGATTGGACCACCTGTTGTTGACGACTCTGGAACTGACGGCAGCGACCGCTCAGTTGGAGGGCGCAGACTTGCAGTTTTCCTCATTACCGCTCGATTATCCTCTTCCGGATGCTTTTGATTTTGGAGCCAGAATCAGGCGCCCCCTGTTCCACTATGCGTACCAATGCGCTGAAACGGGACGCTTGTGGATGGCGTTTCCACCCTCTGATGACGATCGAGAAACGTCACACGCCATGGCGGGGACGGAAACTGTGCCCTGCCCCGCCGATAACTCGTCGGTCGGTTTCTTTGCTACCGTTGAGTAGCAAAGCAGTAGTCACATGATCGACAAGAGGGCTTGCCTTCAACGGCCTCGCTTTGATTTCGATGCCGACGATCGGCTGGATAACCGCCGACGCACGCTCTTGGCGGGCACCGAAGCCGGCTGCAATCGGGCGGTCAACAGCTTCGGCGGCGTCGCCTGCTCTTTCCTTAAGCGGTCGATGAACCAACGTCCCGCCGGCCCCGGCGGACTATCAGTCCTATAGATGACCCACATTTCTATCAAGCGTCCTCCGCGTGGCGCATCCTCGGTTATGATCTCAACGAGCTTGCCGCTCGCAAGATCCTCCTCGATGAGGTGTAGCGGCAAACCACCAAACCCGAAGCCCGCGCGCAGGAACGCAAGCTTGGCCCCGAGGTGCGAAAGGCGCCAGACTCTCGGGATCTTGAGACGGGGTTCGGAACCTCCCGACATATCGCAAGGATCGATGTGCGTGATCTGAATGTATTTGGCGAGGATGTCCAACGGAATCTGTCCACGCCGAGCGGCAAGCGGGTGCTGCGCCGCGGCCACCATGCGCACACTGATCGTCAGCAGCGGTTCGTGGGTGAGTTGCGGTGGCAGCAGCGCCCAAGATCCCACGATCCCGACGGCGCAGCGCCCGTCAAGAACCGGTTCCATGACGGCACTCGACTCCATGTCGAATCTTAGCAGCGTCGCAGGAAATTCCTTCTGGAATGCGGCCACTGCAGCGGTGAAAACGGCGTCAGGGAACATGACATCGACGGCCACACTCAGTTCAGGTTCGAGGCCGCCGGCCAGACTTTTCGCCCGCGCCTTGAGCAGATCCACATGGCCCGCCACCGTGCGTGCATCGGCGAGAAGCGCGCGGCCCTGGTCCGTCAGCACTGGAAGATGTCCGCGCCGATCAAACAGCTTCACGCCGAGCTGGCCTTCAAGATTGGCCAGAGTTTGGCTCACCACGGACTGGGCACGACGCAGGCGCCTGCCGGCGGCGGAAAAACTGCCCTCATCGGCGGCCGCGATGAAAGTGCGCAGCTGATCCAGTGAAACGCCGTCAAGCATGTATCGGCTACTCCTGAGGCTGACCGGCTGCGAAGCCTGTAAAAGTTCCAGGGCTAACTTAAGCGGTCGAGACGTAGCACGGAAGCCTATATATTTCGATGGAGAACATCCAGTTTGTCGATACCTATGCCGGCGGGCGGCGTGCCGGGCCTCGAGGCTATTCGTGGGCGTCGCGCTCGACCACGCACTCCGTCCGACTAAGGATCGGTCCTGACGATATAAGCCATCGGGAAATATCGGCTTCCGAACCAAAGTCGCGGGCACTAGTATGGAGTCGACTGCCACAGGAGATGCCCATGACCGAAAGTCAAAAGCTATCAGCGCTGCGTGACAAGCTGGTCCGCCGGCGCCGCGCCCTCGTCGAGGGTTTTCAGGCTGCCGCCGCGAGTCAGATCAACGGCGATGAGTTCATGCAGGTTCAAAATGAGATCGAAGCAGTAGAGAGGGCTATGGCTGAAGAGAAGCGTGCCGAATTTCGGCTCTGAACGCTTGCCCGTCGTTCATATGCCCTATCTCCCCGCGCAAAACAATCTGACGGCACCAGAAAGTATAGGCATCCGTTGGATCATCGTGCGGCGGCTCGGCCGGTGGATTCTGTCCCTGCTCGTCGCAACCTGGCCGGCGGGCACCGGCACTGAGCCGTTTCGAGGGGATCGCCGAACCCGCCGATGAATCCCCGCGAGCTCATCCGGGTGCCATTCGTCGACTTCTCGCGCATCGTCGCGGAAGGCGCTGAGCCGGAATCTCGGGTCATCAGGTCCCGTCCTTGCGGTTGTGGTCTGCCTTGGGGTCGGCACGACGCCTCACCGCTGTCATGCGACGGTTGCAGATCCCGTGTAAGGCTGCCGTTGCGCCGTATGGCGGCCCAGACCGCCATCGTGAACGCGGCGTAACTTATGATCGATGAGATCGCGCGCCCTGAAGACACGTGAGCGTACGGTGCCGATCGGAATGGACATCGCCGAGGCTATTTGCCGATAACTCAACCCGTCGATTTCGCGCAATGTGATTGCCGTGCGATGTTCCTCGGACAGACCGTCGAGAACGTTATTCACCGCGCCGCGGATGTCCGCAGTGAGCGCCAGTTCCTCGGGCGTCGCCAATTCGCGCAGGCGCGTCGGATGGCGGGCAGCCTTGTGGTAATCCGAGAAGTCGATGGCATTTTTGAGCAAGTCGCGGCGGCGAGCTTTCAATAGATTCCTGGCGCAATTGCTGGCGATGCGGTAGAGCCAGGTATAAAACGCGCTCTCGCAGCGAAAATCCCTCAGTCCCCGGTACGCCTTGAGAAACGTCTCCTGGGTGGCATCTTCCGCATCGGCGGAATTGCGCGTATAGCGCATCGCGAGTTCCACTACCCGGGCCCGGTACTTGAGCATCAAGCGGTCGAAAGCCCGGCTTTCCCCGGATTGCGCACAGCGCACCAGGCTCAGGTCGCTGATGCCGGGGCCCGTCGCAACATCGAGAACGTCAGCACTAGAAGCCGGCGCGGATGTATTTTGCATGGCTGAAGATTAGCCCTGAGTGTTCGAGCTTTGTAGCCTATATTTCTCGATGGGATGTATCGACGCTGACGATGCCTGCCATCGCTATTGGGAGAAGTATCTGTTAGCGCCGCGTCGACCTTACTGCCAGCCCCCGCCGAGCGCGTTGTAGAGCTGAACCAGCGCGAGCCGCTCGTTGAGCTGCGCTTGCGCAAGATTGAGCTGCGCCGAGAAGTCATTGTTTTCGCTGGTAAGCACCTGGAGGTAGCTCGTACCGCCATGCTGGTAGAGTATTTGCGACAGACGATCGGCATCTTCTGCGGCCGCCGTCAACAGCTCCTGCTGCTCGCGGAACTCGCGGTCCTTCTGACACGCGATGAGGGAGTTGGAGACTTCCTGGAAGGCGTTCATGATGGACTGCTGATAGGTGAGCAGCATTTCTTGTTCCTGCGCCTCCGCAAGACGCTTCCCCGCGCGCAGGGCTCCCCCCGCAAATATGGGTTGCGTGACCGATGCCGCGCCGTTCCACATTCTCTGCGAGTGCGTGAAGAGATTGTTCAGTGCAAAGCTTTCGTAACCAGCGGTACCGGTGAGCGAAATGCTGGGAAAAAACGCGGCCTTGGCGACGCCGATTTCGGCGTTTGCCGCCACCAGGGTTTCCTCGGCTTCCCGGATGTCGGGGCGGCGCTCCAGCAGCTCGGAGGGAAGGCCGACGGGTATGGCGGGCAGGCTCGGCTGCTCGGTAAGCTGGCGGCCGCGCGCAATGGGACCGGGATCATGCCCCAGCAGAATGCTGAGGGAGTTCTCCTGCAGCACAATCTGGCGCTCGAGGTCGGGAATGGTCTCCGCCGCCGTATACACCAGTTGCTCCGACTGCCTCAAGTCGAGCGCCGACGCCGAGCCGTTCTTGGCCAGCACGCTGGTCAGTCTCAATGAATCCTGCCGCGCGGCGAGGGTCTTCTTCGACACGTCCAGCGCCAGATCAAGTTCGCGAAGCGTGAAATAGGCCGTCGCCACGCTCGAGACCACGGACGCGAGAACCGCGCGGTGGCCCCACTGCGACGCGAGCAAACTGGCGCGCGCGGCTTCAGTTTGTCGCCGGTATTTTCCCCAAAAGTCCAGATTCCACACGACGGCAAGATCCACTTCCCCCGCGTTCGCTTCGTAGGATGGAAATGAGCTCGATATCTTCGGATTTCGCTCGCTGAACGCCTCTGCCCCGGCGCTCACCGTCGGGAACTGGTTGGCTCGCGTGATGCCGAGTTGCGCCTGCGCCTGAAGAACTCGGCTTGCGGCTATTCGCAGGTCGTAGTTCTGCTCGAGCGCGGTGCGAATCAACTGCTGCAATACGGGATCCTGGAATACTTCCCACCATTTTTCATCGCCCAGTGATTCCGATGAGGCCACGGGCGGCCGGCTGTCGCCGCGATACACGCCGGGCGTCTCGACCGGTGGCCGTTTGTAGTCCGGCCCGACCATGCACCCTGCGAGCAGCAGCCCGAGCATCAGGGATACGCAAGCTCTCACTTCACGTGGTCTCCGCAGGATCAGCGGACGCGGTGGAAATCACATCCTTCCGCTTGGCGCCCGAGAGGGTTTCCACCACATAGAAAATCGCGGGAATGAAGAAGATACCGATCGCGCTCGCCGCCAGCATACCGCCGATCACCGTGGTGCCCATGATTCGGCGGGCCACGGACCCGGCACCCGACGCAAACCACAGGGGCACGCAGCCGAACACAAACGCGAATGAGGTCATCAAGATGGGCCGCAGTCGCAGCCTCGCGCCGGCGAGCGCGGCATCGACCAGCGGCCTGCCCTTCTCATATTCGTCCTTGGCGAACTCCACGATCAGAATCGCGTTCTTCGCCGCCAGGCCAATCAGCATCACCAAGCCGATTTGCGAGTACACGTCGTTTTCCATGTCGACCATGTACGCCGGATAAAAGGCTTGGATGAACAGCCGCCGCAACAGCAGCACGCCAAAGGCGCCGAAGACGGCCACGGGTGTGCTCAATAGCACGCTGAACGGCAGCGCCCAACTTTCATACAGGGCCGCCAGAATCAGGAATACGAACAGAATGGAAATTCCAAATATCGTCGTGGACGAAACCCCTTGTTCTGCCAGCTTCTGCTGGAATGACATGCCCAGGTAGTCGTAACCCATGTCGGTGGGCATGGTCTGCGCGAACACCTCTTCGAGGGCCGCCATGGCCTGATCGGAGCTATAGCCGGGCGCGGCGTTGCCGTTGATCTGGGCCGACGGGTATTCGTTGTAGTGCATGATGTACTCAGGACCGAAACGCGGCTCGAACCTGGTCAAAGCCGACAGCGGAACCATGGCGCCGGCATTGTTGCGGACGTAAAACTGCTCGGTGTCTTGAACGGTGCCTCGATAGTTGTCGTCGGCTTGCACGTAAACCTGCCACTGGCGGCCGAACCGATTGAAGTAGTTGACGAAGATCCCACCCATGAACGCCTGCAAGCTGGTGTAGACATCCGAAATCGCCACGCCTTGTTTGAGCGCTTTATCGCGATCCACCTCGACAAACTGTTGCGGAACGCTGGGCAAAAAGGAGGTGTTGATCCCGGCAATTTCCGGACGTTTGCGGGCAGCGGCTAAAAACTTGTCGACGTTCGCCGCCAGATAAGGAATGTCATTGCCGCCCCGATCCTCGAGCACAAACGTGAAACCGCCGGAAGTGCCGACGCCGGGAATGGCCGGAGGCGAAAAGCTGATGGCCGCGCCCTGGGGAAGCTTGGTCAGCTGCTGATTCAGGCGCTGTTTGATGGCCTGGAGTTGCTGGCTTTGGTCCCGGTCCGCCCAGGGCTTCAAGGTGACAAAAAAGAATGCATTGTAGCTGGTCTGGATGTAACTGAGCAGGCTGAAACCAATGACACTGGTCGTGTATTGAACACCAGGCGTTTTGGCGAGGATGTTTTCTATCTCGCGCGCGGCTTGCTCCGTGCGCTCCAGCGAGGCGGAATTCGGCAGCTGAAGATTGATATAGACATATCCCTGATCCTCGTCCGGCAGGAAGCCGGACGGCAGCTTCGCGCCAAAAAAGGCGGCCACCACCCCGAAAAGCAGCAGGGCCGCGACCGCCAGTCCGCTCTTGCGAATCAGCGTCCGGCTGAGGCTGACGTAACCGTCGGTGGCGCGTCCAAAAACGCGATTGAACCAGTCGAAGAACTTTCGCAGCGCTCCTGCGTTGGCCTTCTTGGGCCGAAGCAGCAGCGCGGCAAGAGCCGGACTCAGACTGAGTGCGTTGAACGCCGAGATGATCACGGAAATCGCGATGGTGACCGCGAACTGCTGGTACAACCGCCCCGTAATGCCCGGTATGAAGGCCGTGGGGATGAATACGGCCGAAAGCACCAGCGCAATACCGATGACGGGACCGGATATCTCTTGCATGGCCTTCAAAGCCGCATCCTTCGGCGCCATGCCTTCCTCGATATGGCGCTCGACGGCCTCGACCACCACGATGGCGTCGTCGACCACCAGGCCGATGGCCAGCACCATGCCGAACATGGACAGGGTATTGATGGAGAAGCCGAACAACGGGAAAAAAGCGAAAGTGCCGACCAGCGACACGGGAACGGCGAGCAGCGGTATCAGCGTGGCGCGCCAACCCTGGAGGAAAAGATAGACGACGATGATCACGAGCACCAACGCAATGCCGAGCGTCAACAGGATTTCCCGCATGCCTTCGGTCACGGCTTTCGTCTGGTCCAGGGCGATGGCGTAGTCCACGTCCGGCGGAAAGCTCTTCTTCAGTTGAGCCATCAGCGCTTGGACCGCTTTGGAGTCGTTGACGGCATTGGAACCGGGAAGCTGATAGATCGCCAGGGCTGCTGCGGGCTTCCCATTCAGGCGACCCGCCAACGTGTAGGTCTGGGCACCGAGTTCAATGCGCGCCACGTCCCTCACCCGAACGGCTCCGCCGCCCGGATTCTCGCGCACGATGATGTCGCCGAACTGTTCCGGCGTCGTCAGACGGCCCTGCGCGCGCACCGAATAGGTGAACTCCTGGCCTTTGGGCGCCGGTTCGCCCCCCATCTGTCCGGTGGGGTTTACGACATTTTGCGATTGAACCGCATTGACGACGTCGGATACGGTGATGCCGAGCTTGGTGAGCGCATCCGGTTTGAGCCACATGCGCATCGCGTACTGCCCGGCGCCGAACACCTGCACGCTGGCAATTCCCGGGACTCGGGTGACCGGATCGTTGATGTTGATGTATTCATAGTTGGCGAGGAATTTCGCATCGTACGTCCCGTGCGGGGAATAGAGCGCCACGATCATCAGCGGTGCACTCGTCGACTTTTGTACGGTAACGCCGTACTGGGTTACGCTCGATGGCAGTTGGGATGCCGCCTGGGTCTCCCGCACCTGGGTCAGAATGAGGTCCGTATTGGGGTCCGTCTGTACGCCGAAATCCACGATCATGGTGGTCTGGCCGTTGGCCGTCGCATTCACCGACCACATGTAGTTCATGTTATCGACGCCGCTCATCTGTTCCTCGATGGGCGTGGCAACGGATTGTGCGAGAGTCTCCGCATCCGCACCGACGAAGGTGGCTTGAAGTTTCGTTTCAGGGGGAACGATATTGGGAAATTGCGAGATGGGCAGCCCGAGAATCGTGATCGCGCCGACGATGACCGTCAGGATCGCAATCACCATGGCGACGATGGGGCGATGGATGAAAAACTTGGACATTTTTCAGTTACCGCTCGATGCAGCGGCGGACGGCGTGGGCGCGGCGGCGGACGGCGTGGGCGCGGCGGCGGACGGCGTGGGCGCGGCGGCGGACGGCGTGGGCGCAGCGGCGAACGGCGCGGGCGCAGCGGCGAACGGCGTGGGCGCGACGGTGCCGCCATCCTTGACTTTTTGAACGCCTTCCGCGACGACCCGGTCGGCCGCCGTCAAACCGCCGGTGATCACCCACATGGTGTCGACGCGCTCGCCGGTTTGAACGGAGCGGATCGTGACCTTGTTATCCGCCCCCACCACGGCGACTTGGGCTGATCCTTGCAGTTGCGATACGGCCCGCTGCGGAACGAGCAGTGCGCCCTTCAGGACCTGGGTTACGGCACGCACCTTGGCGTATTGCCCCGGGCGCAGAATGTTGCCCGGGTTCGCAAATGCCCCGGCAATCCTGATCGTTCCGGTCAGTTGATCCACTTGCCGATCGGCGAAGAGAATGCTGCCGCTGCGGGCGTATGTGCTGCCGTTCGAGAGTATCAACTGCAACGGTATCGGCGCGGCGCTCGACAGCAGATTCACGGTCTCCGGGTGAATCTTGCCGGCAATCCGCAGGTAATCCTCCCCGCTGATTGGAAAGTAGGTCTTGATGGGGTCGACCTGGGATACGGCCGTAAGCACGGTTGACGGCGTCACGAGGTTGCCGACCTGGACCTGCGCGATGCCGGCAATCCCGCCGATGAGCGAGCGCACTTTCGTGAAGCTTAAGTTCAACGCCGCCTGCTCCACGGCGGCACGGCTGGCCGCTACAGCCGCTTTCGCGGCCAGTTGCGCCTGCGTATCACCATCGAGCTGGCTTTGCGCGATCGCATTGGCCTCGGCTTCGGGAATGTCGCGATTGACGTTCAGCGTCGCATTGCCGAGTTGCGCCTCGGCTTGTGCGAGTTGGGCCTTCGCCTGATCCAGCACGGCCTGAAATGGACGAGGATCAATCTCAAAGAGCACGTCGTCCTTACGAACGAGAGACCCTTCGGCATAGTTCTGCTTGATCAGGTACCCGCTGACCTGCGGTTGGATTTGCGCATTGACATACCCGTCGAGCGTCGCCACCCACTCGCTGGTGATGCTGACGTCCTTTACGACGACCTGCGCGACCTGCACCTGCGGAGCGCCGGCGGGTGACGATTTTTTCTGGGCGCATCCGGTACAAAGCAGAGCGATAAAGAGACTGCAGCGAAGCGCCCTTTCAATGCTTGCTTGCATCAGCGAAGAATAGTGTCCGATCGTCTAGTTAGATAGGCTATATATTTCGATAAGCTTTATCGTTTTAGCCGATGTACGTTAGATGGCCTCGCGCGCAAGCGTTTCGATGCCGGCAGGCGCTTGGATGCGTGCGCAGGCGCCACCGAAGCCCGCGCCGATCGGGCCGCCTCTCGTTTCAGGGGCGGCGCCTGCTCCCTCTTGAGGCGGTCAATGAACCAACGCCCCGCCGGCCCCGGCGGGCTGTCGGTCCTGTAGACCGCCGACATTTCTATCAAGCGTCCCCCGGAAGGCGAATCCTCGGTCGTGATCTCAACGAGCGCGCCGCTCGCAAGATCCTCCTCAATGTAATGCAGCGGCAATACGCCAAACCCCAAGCCCGCGCGCAGAAACGCAAGCTTGGCTCCAAGGTGCGAAAGGCGCCAGACTCTCGGGACCTTGAGACGGGCGCCATACGCTCCCGAGATATCGGACGGATCCACGTGTGTAAGCTGAATGTGTTCAGCGAGGACCGTCAACGGAATCTGCCCACGCTGAGCAGCAAGCGCATGGTCCGCCGCGACCACCGTGCGCACACTCACGGTCAGCAGCGGTTCGCGGGTGAGTTGCGGCGGCGCCAGTGCCCAAGACCCCACGATGCCGATGGCGCAGCGCCCGTCGAGCACCGGTTCGATCACCGCACTCGACTCGATGTCGAATCTGAGCAGCGTCGCAGGAAATTCGCTCTGGAATGCGGCCACTCCAGCGATGAAGGCGGCGTCCGGAAACATGACATCGACAGCCACGCTCAGTTCAGGCTCGAGGCCGCCGGCCAGGGTTTTCGCCCGTGCCTTCAGGAGATCTATGTCGCCCGCCACCGCGCGTGCATCGGCGAGAAGCGCACGGCCTTGATCCGTGAGCACCGGAAGATGTCCGCGGCGATCGAACAGCTTCACACCGAGTTGGCCCTCGAGATTCGCCAGGGTCTGGCTCACCACGGACTGGGCACGGCGCAGGCGCCGGCCGGCCGCCGAGAAACTGCCCTCATCCGCCGCCGCGATGAATGTACGCAGTTGATCCAGTGAAACGCCATCCAACATATATCCACCCGATCGCTATATTCCCGCGGGAGACATGCCGCGACTCAACTCGTGCTGCCGAGATTCACTCTAGAGTAAATCTCGGCAGCACAATTGGATTGCGTCGCTCATCTTCTTCGAGAATTCCTGCCGCGAAGACAAACGATGTTTCCAAGTCTCGCCGCATGTGCAAAGCATGTCGGCAATGGTCGCAGCACGTTTATCGGCGCCCTTGGTCTTCTTCGACGACTGTGCCAGCATGACTTTCTCGAGCTTCTTTTGAAACGCGGAGCGGCTTTTTACAACGGCATCGCCGAGAACGCGCTCACATTGCCCCTTCAGATCGGACGCCTCGGGATGAAGCAGTCCGACATGCCGGCCAAACCATTCATCCAATGCTTTGAGCAGCTTTTCTTCGAGCGCCAGATGCTCATCATCCAATACACTGTTTGCGGCCTGCACCCCTTCGTCCAAGGATTTCCGAATCGAAGCGCTGAAGATCGCATCTTTATCCTTGAAATGAAGATAGATCCCCTGACGCGAGATGCCGGCCGCCTGCGCGATATCCTCCATGGAGGTCTTTCTGAAGCCGTGCCGAAGAAAGACAGTCAGCGCTGTCTCGAGAAGCTGTGCCTGTCGTGCCGTTTCCCTTCCATCCATTGCCGCAGCTTGACACGTATGCCAATAAATGTCCATCTTGTCTGAATTCGGCGCCGCCGCCCCCCCACACCGCCGTCTCCCCTAACCGGACAAGGCCTCTTGGGGAACCGACTCTCTTGCTGAATCTCCTTCCGCTTCCAATGGGTTGAAAAAATAGCAGCCGACGCCGGCTTTTTTGGCGCGATACATGGCGGCGTGGGCGTTTCTTATCAATTGTTCTTCGCTGGCGCCGTCGCCGGGATAAACGGCGATGCCGATGCTCGCGTCGACCACAGCCTGCAGGCCATCCATGTCGATGGGCTGCCCAATCGCTTTCAACAAGGTCCCGGCAATTCGTTCAACCGTCTCATTGCTTCGTGGATTCATCAACAAGTACAGGAATTCATCGCCGCCGTTACGGCACACGCTGTCTTCGTCGCGAGCGTGTTGTAACAGACGTTTTGCCACCTCCTTCAAGACTCGATCGCCCACGGCGTGGCCGTGCTTGTCGTTGATGCATTTGAAGCGGTCCAGGTCGAGAAACATCACCGCCAGCGTCCAAGCGTGGCGCTTGGCCAGGGCAATTGCATGCCTCAGCCGATCATCGAATAGGATCCGATTTGGAAGACCCGTCGTGGAATCGTGCAACGTCCTCTGTTTCAGAACCTTGTTTTGATTCTCGAGCTTCTTGTACAGCAGCCGCACTTCCAACATATTGTGGACGCGCGTCGTCACATCAACGAGCTCAAACGGTTTGCTGATGAAGTCCCTGGCACCAGCCTGCAGCGCACGCAGTTTATGGGCCGGTTGGGCGGTGAGTGCGATCACCGGAAGGTAATCTTCAGATGCGTCCGCTTTGAGGCCGTCCATCACTTCGAAGCCATCCATGCCGGGCATCTGCAAGTCGAGCACAATCAAGTCGTAAGGGTTTTTCCGATGAAGTGCGCAGACTTCCAGCGAATTCGTCGTGGTGGTAACGTTCGTATAGCCGTCCTCACTCAATATCTGAGCCACCAAACTGACATTCGCCTCACGATCGTCGACAATGAGCACCCTGGCGTTGAGAATTTCGGTGCTCTTCATCATTGTTCCACTTCCGTTTGGCGGATGCGGCCGGATCGATCCCCTGCGCGCTCCAGAGCCATATCCAGCGTCTCCATGAGCTCGTTGACCTTGATGGGTTTGGTGAGATAACGGAAGAACCCCGCCTCGAGGCCCTTCTGAATATCGCGGGGTATGGCGTTGGCACTGAGCGCTATCACCGGAATGTGCAGGGTGGCCGGATCTTCAGCGAGAATTCCCAGCGCTTGGATGCCGCTGATACCCGGCAGATTGATATCCATCAGGATGACATCCGGCCGCGAGTTGCGGGCAATCTCGATGCCTCGGCTTCCGTCCCGCGCACTCAGCAGGCGGATATCGGGCCGGCGCGCGATGAGATCCTCGATCAACATCAGATTCGCCGGGTTGTCCTCCACATAGAGCAGAGTACGCGACTGCGACGGGTCGATTTGGACTGGCGCATGGGCGGCCGCTGCAGATATGGCGGTGCCGTGAGCAAATTGCCGTTCAGCCGACAGACTCAATTCGATCCAGAAAGTACTGCCGGTCCCGACGGTACTTGCCGCGCCGATGCTGCCCCCCATCAATTCGATCAGCCGTTTGGTCGTCACCAGCCCGATACCGGTGCCTTCCTCGCCGCTCGCCTCTTGTCCGAGACGGTTGAACGGCTGGAAAAGTTGCGTCATTTTTTCGGCAGGCAATCCCTCGCCGCTGTCGGTGACACAAATGCGTATGCGCCCCGGGATGCTCGTGACGTAGTCGACGACAACCGATCCGCCCACCTTGTTGTACTTGATCGCGTTGGACAGCAGATTGATCAACACCTGTTTCATCCGTGTCCGATCGGCCCGGACGAAGTATGGTATGTCGAACCGAGGAAAGACCAGGCTGATGCGGCGCTTTTGCGCCTGCGGTTCTATCATGTCCTGACATTCATACAAGACTTCGGCCACCGATATGGGTTCCAGCGACAACGACATCTTGCCGGACTCGATCAGCGAGAGATCGAGGATTTCGTTGATGAGTTCCAGCAAGTACCAGCCGCCTTGGAGAATCTGATCGATGCTTCGCTTCTGGGAGGCAGTGGGCGGCGGTGAACCGGATTCCATGAGTTGCGCAAAACCGAGGATGGCACTGAGCGGCGTGCGCAGCTCATGACTCATGCTGGAAAGGAAATCCGATTTCGCGAGGTTGGCTTTCTCCGCGACGAACTTCGCGCTTTCGAGTTCGGCGTTCTTGACCTGCAGTGCCTGATCGAGCAGCGCCCGTTCGGCCTCGACCAGCTGGCGCGCGGTGTTGTCGGTGCCGATCAACAGGTAACCGATGATGGTGTCCTGCGCGTCGCGGAGCGCCGTCACCGACACCGCCGCCGGGAATCGGCTTCCATCCTTGCGGATGTAGGTCAGCTCGTAGATGTCTTCGATCCCGCGCGAGGCCTTGAATACCAGAGCCTCGAAACCCGGGGTGATCGGGGTTCCAAGTTCGACGCTCAGCGCTTTGGCGCGCGCAACCAGCTCCTGCGGATCGGAAATGTCGGCGGGAGTGATCTTGTTCATCACTTCGGCGGCGGTGTAGCCGAGCATCCGCTCCGCGCCGACGTTGAAGATCTGGATGACACCCTTGGCGTCGGTGGCGATGCTCGAGAAGTTGGCGCTGTTGAAAATCGCGCTCTGCAGAGCCTCCGCCTTCAGTCCGGTGCCGGCATCATCGAGAAGGAAGGAATCGCTTCCTTTTGCGAACATGGGAGGCCTTTGTTATTGCTGTGGATTCGGACGCCGCGGTCGCAAGTCAATGGCGATCTCGGATAATGGAGATCCCTGCGCCTATCCCGATTCGATTTTTCATTATGCCGCGCCTTCGGGCGACGATCTGTACGCTAACCCACGTAAGGCGGGGTTTCGGGCGTCGCTAGCGTGAAGGCGGGAGTCGGCCGAGCGCCTGATCGGCCTCGCGCAGCCAATCCTCCCGATCGCCGCTCGGCGGCAAGGCCTGGCTCAATTCCGCGGCGTGCCGATAAGCGTCTTGCGCGCCGTGAGTGTCGCCGCTCTTGGCCAGTGCCTCCCCCAGTGCCAGCACATTCGGCGGATACTGAGGCCGTAGTGCCACCGCACGCCGCGCGGACGCCAAGCCGGCCTCCGCGTCGCCGGGCCCCAGGGGCCATGCGGGCGCCTTGACGAGCACCAAAGCCCTCACGCGCGCAGGACCCGCTTGGTCATATTCTGGGTCGGCAGCTTCCGCCGCGCCGAGCGCCTCGAGCATCGACCTCAGCGCCTCATTGGCCTGCAGGGGATGCGCGCGAGCTTTCAGGCCGAGCGCGATCGCGTGATAGTAAAGACAAGCGGCTGCCTGGGGCGCGTGCTCGAGGCAGGCTTGCGCACGCCCCAGCGCATCGGCGGCCAGCTGACTGCGGACGGTCGAATCGGCCTCGATGTCACTGCGTCGTGCATCCGCGGCGACCGCCGCCGCCAGTTGCTCGACGGTCATTGAGGGAGACGGCGCGAGCGGCCGGCCCGGCGGCACCTTGCATCCGGCAATTGCCAAGGCCGCGACCGCGACGCCGAGGCAGCGCTTCACGGTTTGCCGGCATCGCCCGGCAGCTGCGGCAACACGAACCCTTTGAGGCGCAGTGAGGCCAGCATCTCGGCATTCGTAGAATTCATTTTGATGAGCGCCGACTGGAGCACTTTGGCGCGTGCGTCGGGCAGGCGCGCATCGACGACGGCAATGACCGCCACCGGCAGCGGTGCGGATTGCGTGAGCGTCTTGATCTGTGCGGCAAACGGCAGCGTCGAAAGCGCCGCCGTCTGCGTCTGATCGAGCAGCGCGACCACCGGCTCGCCCGACGCGACCCGCCGCAAGACGCTCAATATTTGCCCGGTGGACTCGATCTTGACGTCCGTCGGCAGTGTCCATGCGGCCAGGGCAGAATGTTTCACAAACTCCGGCGCATAACCCGCGACGCTCAAAATCGTGTATCCGGCCATCGAGGCCGCACCCTTTGCCGCCCCGCCCGCTACCGCACCGCCCGTCGCACCCACCAGCGTCCAACGCTCCTGGGTGCCGATGCCGACCACGTCCGCCTGCGCGAGCGGTGTCAGGTGCAACGCCGCCGCGTGCTGTACATAAAAAGCATAGGGTACGAAAGCCAGTACCGAATCCTTATCGCCCAGTTTCGCCAGGCCACTCTGCTCGGACGGGTCATAAATGGCCCCGAGACTGTCGGATTTCCAACCTGCGGATGCCGCGGCAGCCTTGGCAAACTGGTCCACGAAGGGCTGCGCATCGCCGGATCCGCCGGGGTAGCCTGGCGCGCAGAAAACCAGGGTGGCCATTGCAGCCAACGTGAGTGTGCTCATGGCGACAGGCTATCATTACGCCCAATGAGTGACCATCGGACCATGTACGTCTCACCCCGGCTGCTGCAACTGTTCTTGCGGGTATTGCAGGCACGGCATGTGATCGTCGGGATTTTCGGGCTCCTGACGCTGGCCGGTATCTACGGCGCCCTGCGGATACCGACCGACACCTCGTTCGACCGCTTGATCGTGGCCACCGATCCGGTGGCTCAAGCCACCCGCGAGTTTGAGCGCGTGTATCCGCAAGGTGAAGAAGCCCTTATCGTGCTCGAGGCGCCGGACCCCTTGAGCCCAGCCGTCCTTCAAGGCGCCGACCAATTGGAGCGCGAACTGGACAAGATTCCCGAGGTCGCCGCCCACAGCCTGCTCACGGTGTATTTTCGATCCACTCCGCCCGCCGGCATCGACCTTGCGGAAGCGGCGAAGTTGCGCACCTTTGCCTCGGGTACCTCCCTGGTGCGCCGCGCCGGGCTGTTGGGGGATCACTACCTCGGCATCGCGCTCGAACTGCAGGTGAAATCACCCGCCGAACGGGACCGAGTTTTGGCCGCAATCGATGCCAAGGTGCTGCCGCTCCCCGCGACCGGCCATCCTTTCACCGCGGTCCGTCGCGTCGGCTCCCCGTGGCTCGATGCATGGCTGGAGCGGCAAACCGTCGCATCCACCAAGAAATACATGCCTCTGTTCGGCATTTTCCTGATGACCTTGGTGGTCGTCGTGTACCGCTCATGGCGCGCACTGGCGGCCATCATTCTTACCCTGGGCGCCCTGGTCGCGATTGCAGTCGGATTGGGCGAAGTGCTCGGATTTTCAAACAGCGTGGTGTCGACATTGGTTCCCTTGACGGTGATGGTCACCGCCACGGCCACCCTGGTCTACATTCATTCCCGGTACATGGAGCCGAGTGAGTCAGGGACGCCTCTCGAACATCATGCTCGCGCGCTCGCCAACAAGTTCCTGCCATGTACCGCGTCAATGTTCGCGACCGCGGTGGGATTTGCGGCGCTCGCCGTGTCCGATATACGCCCCGTGCGCGAAATGGGGTTGTGGACCGCCTGCGGATTGATGGCCGCGTGGGTGGGTTGCTTCACGTTGTTTCCTGCGCTGCAGTCGCTGTTGCGTGCCCCGCGACGAACGAGCGCCGTGGGGCATGACAAGTGGTTCCTGAGACTCGTCGATGTGCTGGTGCCGGCGACGCGTCGCTACCGCTGGTTCCTGGTCTCCGGTGCCGTGCTGATCATGCTGTGCGGTGCGGCTTCGCTCTTCGGCATTCCGGGCAAGCTCAAGCCGCTGCAGCTCGAGACGGACGCGCTCACCTATGTAAATCCACGCGAGTCCGTGGCGCAGGACACCCGCCAATTCGAACAAAACAACGGCTTGGACGTGAAGGATTTGTGGCTGCAGACGCAGCCCGGGCATGCGCTGGATCCACAATTTCTGCGCAGCGTGAACCTGCTGGCGCAGCGGCTCGAACGGCACCCGGGAGTCAATGCCGTCGACGGACCCACCACCGTGCTGCGCTGGGCTCGTTACGTGCAAACCGGCGCCGATGAACTGCCTGACTCGCCCGAAGCGTGGCCGAAGCTCGCCGCCGACCTCGAGCAGATTCTGCTGAGTGAACCGGGTTCGCGTAACTACGTCGACGTGGCCACCCTGTCGAGCGTACGCCTGAGCATTCGCGGTCGCGCCGATACCTTCGGTCCCACCGGTGCAATGCGCGAATTCGTTCTTCAGACGTGGACTGAGGCGCAGGCAAGTGATCCGAATTTCAGAACCGTGCGTGGCCAAATGGCGGGCGTCGGCGTGCTGTCCGGCATCATTACCGAGCGATTGCTGCCCACGCTGACCCAAAGCTTCGCCATCACCGCCAGCGTCATTTTTCTGGCCTTTCTCGTCGTATTTCGCAGCCCCTCGGCGCGGCTCATGACGATGATTCCCTCATTTTTCGCCATCCTGTCGGTATTCATCGTGATGCGCGTGACGGGCATTCCGCTCAACATTGCCACGATCCTCATCGGCTCGACCGTGCTGGGAGCGACCGAGAACGATCAGGTGCATTTTTTCTATCACCTTCAGGAAGGCCGCTCGAGCGGCACCACGGAAGGTGCGCTGAGGCACGCAATGCTCACCGCCGGCCGTCCGATCCTGTTCGCGACGCTCATCAACACCAGCGGCTTTCTTGCGCTCAGCCTCTCGGATCTTCCGCCCATGCACCAGTTCGGCGTGGTGTCGGCAACGGCCTTTGTCACGGCATTGATAGCCGACTTCACCGCGCTGCCGGCTGCGCTTTGGATCCTGTCGCGCCGCACCTAGTGTTAGCCTACCTGGATCATGACATCGGCGGTCAGCCGAGGACGGTACCCCTTGAATAGTCCACATGGCTGGTCTCATCGCAAGCCGATTGCCGAGGCAATGGGTGAGCTCGACGGTGAGTCAGGCGCCCCCGCCTTACGGCGCGTTCTCGGACCCGTCGACCTGGTGTTCGTCGGCATCGGCGTCATCGTCGGCGGTGGAATCTTCGTCGTTACGGGAAACGCCGCGGCGCAGTTCGCAGGGCCCGCGATCGTACTGTCCTTCCTGCTTGCCGGCGCCGGTTGCGCCCTCACCGCCATGTGTTATGCCGAACTCGCCGCCATGATTCCAGCGGCAGGAAGCGCGTACGCGTTCACATACGCCGCGCTTGGCGAGGCGGCGGCCTGGATCATCGGCTGGAACCTGCTCCTGGAATACGTGTTCGCCGCATCGTACGTTTCGGTGGGCTGGTCCGGCTACCTGGTGTCGCTGCTGACGCAGTGGGGCGTGGCAGTGCCTGCCTCATTGACGAGCGCACCGTTTGCCATTGGACCACACGGCTTGACGCGCACCGGCAGCCTGGTCAATGGACCGGCCTTCCTGTTCGTGATTGTCATCGCGATCGTCGCGCTTCGCGGCGTGCGTCTGTCGAGCATCGTCAATGGCGTCATCGTCGCGCTCAAGGTGGGCGCGCTGGCGCTGGTCGTGACTTTTGGAAGCGCTCACGTGCATCCGCATAACTGGACGCCGTTTGTCCCGCCCAATGAAGGCTTTGGCCGGTACGGCTGGAGCGGCGTCCTGCGAGCGGCGGCCGTGGTGTTCGTATCCTACCTAGGGTTCGACGCGATTGCGACGCTCGCTCAAGACACCCGCAATCCGCAGCGGAACATGCCTATCGGCATCCTCGGATCCTTGGGGGCGGTGAGCCTGTTGTACATCGCCGTATCCCTTGTGCTCACCGGTCTCGTGTCGTACCGACAACTCGACAGCGCAAGTCCGTTGTCGGTTGCGCTGCGCGGCGGCGGCCCTTCGCTCGCCTGGCTCCTGCCGGTCGTCGATCTGGCGGCGGTAATCGGACTGGGCTCTGTGGTATTGGTCGTCATGCTTGCGCAACCGCGTGTGCTCATGGCAATGGGCCGCGACGGTCTGGTGCCGCCGGCCTTTGCACGGGTGCACGCACGTTTTCACACGCCTTACTGGGGTACGTTGATTTGCGGCCTGTCGGTCGCGGCGCTCGCCGGCTTGTTTCCGCTGTCGATCCTGGTACAGCTGGTATCGGTCGGAACGTTGCTGGTGTTCATTGCGGTTGCGCTTTCCGTCATCGTCCTCCGGCGTACAGATCCGCTGGGGCAGCGTCCGTTCCGAACGCCTTTCGTGCCCGCCATTCCCGTTCTGGGCGCTCTGCTCTGTGCCTATATGCTGACCGGAATCCCTCTGCGTACCTGGGCTGTGTACGGAATCTGGCTCATCCTCGGGATTGGCACCTATCTCGCCTACGGTCGACGCTCGGCTGTACGTCTGCGTGCCCGGGCGGGCGCGCGCATTCGGCTGCTGTAGTATCGTTCCGGCTCTGCGATCCGCGCAAAGGACAGACCCATGGAAACCATTGGCGGCGATTTGAATCAGATGCAGCGCACGCCGCTGGCCCCGGCTCATGTCGACGCGTTGCGCAAGGCCGGTGCCATTACCCGCTATCCTGCAGGCACGTTTCTCACGCGGCCCGGCCAGCCTGTGGATCGCTTCGTATATGTCGAGGAAGGCGAGATCGAGGTGGTCAATCCCTACACCGACGCGCGCCATCTGCCCTCCACCATGGGCCCGACACAGTTCATGGGCGAGATATCACTGCTGAACGGCGGCGCCTGGTCGATGGCGATGCGCGCGGTCCGAGACACACGGGTGATAGAGGTACCGCGAGAAGCGGTATTGACTCTGATGTCTCAGATTCCAGAGATGTCCGACATCATCATCACCGTATTTTCGGCGCGCCGCCGCCGCCAGCTCGAGGAACGGATCAGCAGCCTACGGCTGATCGGCGAAGATGATGACCGAAACGTGCGCCGCATCGCTGAGTTCGCGAGCCGCAACCACATTCCGTATATCTCGCTGCCGCTGGGAAATCCGGAAGCCGAAGCGCTCGCCCGCCGCTGTTCCATCGCTCCGGGCGTACCCAGCGTCATTTTTGGCCGCGATCTCGTCGTGACGGATCCCACCCCCGACAAGATCGCCCGCCTGCTCGGCCTCAATCTGGATTTCGGGGACAACGAGGTATTTGACGTGTTGATTGTCGGCGGCGGACCGGGCGGCGTGGCCGCGGGTGTCTATGCGGGTGCCGAAGGTCTGCGTGCCCTGGTTGTCGAGGATGTCGCGATCGGCGGCCAGGCCGGAACCTCGAGCCGTGTAGAGAATTATATGGGTTTTCCAACCGGTATTTCCGGCGCCGACCTGGTATGGCGCGGAGAAGTCCAAGCGATGAAATTCGGTACACGCTTCGCGATGCCGCGGCGAGTGGCGGGTCTGGAGAGGCTCGAAGATGCGACTTTCTGCGCCACTTTCGACAACGGCCAGCGCGTTCGTGCCAAAGCGGTGGTGGTCGCGACCGGAGTGCAATATCGCCGGCTCCCGATCCCCAGACTCACGGAATTCGAAGGCGCCGGCATTTACTATGCCGCGACCGATATGGAGGCGCGCTATTCCAAGGGTACAGATGCGGTCATCATCGGCGGCGGGAACTCCGCGGGACAGGCCGCGATGTTTCTCAGCCGCTCGGCGCGTTGCGTACGCGTCTTGGTCCGTGGCCCTTCGCTTGCCGCCTCCATGTCGAGTTACCTCTCGAGCCGGCTCGAAGCCGAGCCCGGCATAACAATCGAATATGGTGCCGAGGTAAGCGCATTGCACGGCACCGAACAGCTCGAAGCGGTAAGCATTCGTGACGTAAAGAGCGGAGCGACCCGCCTCGTCGAGGCGCGTGCACTCTTCGTCATGGTGGGCGCTGCGCCGAACAGCGAGTGGCTCTCCGGCTTGGTGAAACTCGATGACAAGGGGTTCGTCATCACCGGTTCCGGCGAAGGCTCCGCGACCTCGCCGTTCGCGACATCAATGCCCGGCATCTTCGCGGTCGGCGACGTGCGGGCGGGCTCGGTGAAGCGCGTCGCATCGGCGGTGGGCGAAGGATCGGTCGTAATCTCCAAGATCTGGGAGTTCGTCAACCACAAAGCTTGACGTCAGGGACGGACGACACCCGCCGAGGCAGGCTTGAGGTCCGCCACGAGTTGCTGGGATTTTGGATTATCGCGCATGTGACCTCGAGAAACTGTAGCTCGACGCCGATGGGAGGGTCGTCGCTGCCGTGGCCAAATGCTCGTGCCGGATCTAGACTCGAGGCAGCTTGGCTCAGGTGCCGGCGCGCTGCGCCGCTGATCCGTATTCAATGTAAATTGTAGTTATTCAGTGTAATAGATGGATTTTGTTAATAAAACGTTGATGCCACGGGGCTGAGGACAGATTGCCGACGGCGGGACGAGGTCTTAATAAATCTTGCCGCGCAGCTCAATGTCGGTTCGTGGCCGGCCTTTGAGCTGCGATTCGGTTTGCGGGCATCTTTGAGTGATAATGCGCAATCAAAATAAGGACTGCACTCATGGCCACCGGAATTTGGCGCATAGCCCCCGCGGTCGCCTTCGCGACGCTCGCGCTTGCAGCATTCTTTCCAAGCGCCGCGCAGGCGCAATGGCTCAATTACAAAACACCCGGGATTCCACGCCTGCCCGACGGCAAGCCGAATCTATCGGCACCGGCCCCGCGAACCGCGGATGGCAAACCGGACCTGTCCGGGTTCTGGCGCATCGACGCTGCCGGCATCGCGGAGACCGGCAAGGCCGATGATGCGGTCAAGGCCCAGCCGTGGGCTGCGGCGCTGACCGAGCAGCGCAAAGAGAACTACGGCCGAGACTCGCCCAGTATTCACTGCCTGCCGTCGGGAGTGACCATCGATAGCGGGGTCGGCAAAGTGGTGCAAACCCGCAATCTCTTGCTGATGTTGTGGAACGGAACGCTGTATCGCGAGATCTTTCTCGACGGCAGGCCGCTGCCGAAAGATCCGAATCCCGATTGGATGGGCTACTCGGTGGGACATTGGGAAGGCGATACGCTGGTGATCGTCACCGCAGGTTTTAACGATCGGACATGGTTGGATGATCTCGGCCATCCGCACACCGAAGCCCTGCGCATCACGGAGCGATTGCGCCGACTCGATTTTGGACACATGGAGATGATCAGGACCGCCGTGGATCCAGGTGCGCTCGTCGAACCTTGGACGGTGCCCGTCAAACTCGAACTTTACGCCGACACCGAACAGTTGGAATATGTATGCAATGAAAATGAGCGTGACGCCGCACATCTGGTCGGCAAAGCCTCGGACGACAGGGGCATCCCGCTCTCGGCGGACCTACTCGCGAAATATGCCGGCTCCTACGACTTTTCGGACCCCGTGACCCACCAAGTCGTCACCTTCATCTTCAATGTAAACGTCGATCATCTGGTCTTGAGCGGCGTCGGACCGAGCACGCCGCTGACCGCGGTGACCGAAACGGAATTCTCTACTTCGGGTATGAGTCTCAAGTTCGAGCAAAGCAACGGCGGTGCGTTCGACGTGGTTCGCATTCAAGCGGTTGAAGGCAATTTCAAGGCGGTACGCAAATGAGAGGTATTGGCTAAAGCGGCTTAAAGCCCCTCATTTGTATTTTCCGGCCTCTTCTTTCGCGGCTTCTTCGGCGGTCGTCGATTCAGAAAGAATCAGCTTACCGCTGGCGACGATGCGGCTGGCATTGGCCAGTCGAGAGCCATCTTTCGCCAGGAAGCCGCCGACAACAACTTTCTGACCGACCTGCAACGAATTGCGCGTCCAGCCCGCACGAAGTAGCCCATTGGGGCTGCCCAGCTCCAGTTCCCAGTTAACCACCGCCCCGGAGGCGTCGGGTACGTCCATATAGAATCGTATGTGCGGATTCTGCCACTCTATCTTGGTGACAACCCCTTCCAAGGTGAGGGGCTTGTTGCGGTCGAACTCCGCCGCGAAAGAGTGGTGCGCGTGCACCGTGGGGCAAACACAGCCGGCTGCCATGGCAAGCACGAGTGCGGACCGCTTGATGAGGTTCATAGCGCTTCCGATTCTTGAGTTATCGACGTCTCGGACACACCCCTTACGCGCGATCATAGACTACGCAGGCGATCATAGCCATTCCTCGTCGGCCACCCGAGGAAATCCATCCGCAAGGCCTGGGACTATCGATGAGTCGCCAGGGAAATCAGGCAGATCGCCGGGCATCCCGTAATCGTTTACCATCCCGGCCGCGATCGCCCGGTCGCCGTAGAATTTTCCTGACACTGCTACATTCAAGAGCACGACTCGAGGGAGTCCTGCCGGGTCAAGTGTCGACCGAGGATTTCTGGCCAGCGGACCTCGGCAGCCGCGCGCTCCTCATGATTCGTGGCCGGGTCATGCCCCGATCTTTTGGATCAACGTCCACGCTGTGATCGGCATTTTCCTGTGGTGGCTCACCCGTGCCGTATGCGCGGCTGTTGATCACCCCGATCCTCGGTATCATGGCCTTCGTGTGCCATTTCCGCCCGCGAAGTCGCGGGAGAATTACGCAGTAACCATCAAGGCGATGAAGTGAATGATTTCCAGGCGCGACCTTCTTAAGCTTCCGGGCCTCGTCGGCCTGGCTTCCTCATTTCCCGCATTCGCTGAAAACTTCGCCGCGCCCGATTATAAAATCGAGATCGCACCGGTCACGCTCGATCTGTCGCCGCGCCACAAATTGAAGACGACCGCCTACAACGGCCAGGTTCCGGGTCCCTTGCTGCGCTTGAAGGAAAACCAACCGGTGACCATTGAAGTGACCAATCGCACCGACCGGCCGGAAGTCGTGCACTGGCACGGACTCTTTACTCCCCCGGACGTCGATGGCGCCACGGAAGAAGGTACGCCACCGATCGCTGCGAACTCCACCGCCCGCTACGCGCTTAGCCCACGTCCTGCGGGCTTCCGGTGGTATCACACACACACCATGGCGATGGACGATTTCACGCGCGCACAGTATGGCGGGCAACACGGCTTCTTGATGATCGAACCGCGCGACGACCCCGCGCGCTACGACCAAGAGTTTTTCCTCGCCCTGCATGACTGGGGCGGCTACATGCTGGCGAGTGACGACGGCGCGATGAATCCGAGCTACGCGGTCGCCACGATCAACGGCAAGGCCATGGGGTTTGGTGAGCCTCTGCGGGTCAAACAGGGGCAGCGCATCTTGCTGCATATCCTCAACTCCAGTCCCACCGAGGTCCACTGGATTGCGCTCGCCGGCCACACCTTGCGTGTGGTGGCTCTCGATGGCAACTCGGTGCCCAGTCCTCAGTCGGTGCCCATGTTGCGCCTGGCACCCGCCGAGCGCGTGAGTGCCCTGGTGGAGATGAACAATCCCGGCGTTTGGGTGCTCGGCGAGGTTCGCAAGCACGTCCAAGCGCTCGGGATGGCGATTGCGGTCGAATATGAAAACAAAACAGGCAATGCGCGCTGGCAGCAGCCTCCTGATTTGATCTGGAACTATGCACAGTTCGCCGCCGTGCAGCCTGCCGGCTTCATAACCGAACCTCCGATCAATGTTCCACTGGTGTTCGAGTCGAAATTCCGTGGCCACGGAGCCATGGAAGCCTGGATGATCAATGGCAGTTCTTATCCCAATGCGAGAGTCGCGCCGCTGATCCGCGGCAAGCGCTATCGTCTGCAGTTCATCAACAAGAGCGCGGATGATCATCCGCTTCATCTGCACCGCCATAGTTTCGAGCTTCGTAGTCTCGGTGTGCCCCTGGCCGCCGCACCGGGTACACCGCGGATGGATATTCGCGGCATCATCAAAGATGTCGTGCTGGTCGACTCGCAGACCCGTGCGGAAGTCGAGTTCACGGCCGACAATCCCGGCGCCACGTTATTTCACTGTCACCAGCAAAACCATATGGACCTGGGCTTCATGATGCTGATGGATTATGCCTAGTCGATCGATCAATCAATGGCTTCCGCCGCTCACAGTTCTGCTTGCGCTCGCGTGCCTACCGCTTCTCGCGCGTGCCCAGGCCAATTACGAGATTCAGGTCTACGGCGCTGAGACGGTCGCTCCCCAGACTTTGATGGTCGAGCTGCATTCCAACTTTACGGTGGAAGGCCAGCAGCAAACCGTCAACGGTGTCTACCCGACGAATCATCAAGAGCACGAGACGGTCGAACTCACCGAGGGCCTCAATGACTGGTCGGAGGTCGGTTTCTACATCTTCACCAGCGAGCAAGACGGTCACGGCGTGCAGTGGGTGGGCGATCACATCCGCCCGCGCATCCGCGTACCTGACTCCTGGGGGTGGCCGGTGGGCGTGAGCCTCTCGACCGAGATCGGCTTTCAGCGTTCCGCCTTCTCGACCGACACCTGGACTTGGGAGATACGCCCCATCATCGATAAAAGCATCGGACGCTGGTATTTCGCGGTCAATCCCGCGCTCGAGCGTACCTTGCATGGCCCGGACGTCAATCAAGGCCTTGGCTTCGCCCCCAGCGCCAAGATCGGCTACGACTTCACGCCGGTTATCAGCGGGGGCTTTGAGTGGTACGCGGACTACGGCGCCATCGGCAACATTTCTCCGGTGCACACCCAGCAGCAACAGCTCTTCGTCGTCACGGATCTCAACGTGTCGCCCCTTTGGGAGATCAACATAGGCGTGGGTATCGGCGCCACCGGGGCCACCGACCACCTGATCGTCAAGGCCATCCTCGGCCGCCGCTTCGATTGGGGCAAACATTCCCCAATCGATTGAGCGTGCTTCTGCTTCCCATGCGACCAGCCTGGGCAAATGTTTCCGCAGAGACGCCGGGCCGACTATTCGGTTGGGCTTGGGCTCTATGCGCGCACCCGTCCATCGCTTATCGACGGGGCCGCAACGCCCATGAAAGGGCTGGCTTGATACCGACGAAGTACATTTACCGCGGGGAAACTTCGACGATTGCTAGCTTCTACGCGGCAGTCGGACCGAGAAGACCGTCTCGCGATCATCGGATCGCGCTTCCGCGACCCCTCCATGACCCTTGGCGATCTCGCGGACTATATACAAGCCCAGACCCAAACCCGGATGACTCGGATTGACCGTGGCCCGCTTTAGCGGCTCAAACAGCTGAATCAGAGTCTCCCGATCAATAACGGGGCCCTCGTTGATCACTTCGAGACGAAGATGAGTCTCATCGCCCAAAACGGCGACGCGCACTGGGACACCCGGTGCACCGTATTGGATTGCGTTTGTGACAAGATTCCCGAACAACTGCCGCATCCGTCTTGCGTCCAAGGAACCGTGGCAGTCGCCTTCGACACGCAGTTGTACCCGACTATTTGGATATGCAGCGCCTAACTGCTCCAGCTCTTGAGCACACAGTTCGGAAAGATCCACCGGCGAAGGAACGATGCTGACACCCAGGCCAAGTTTTGTTCGATTGAAGTCGACAAGGTCATCCAGCAGCGATTGCAACTGAGCACCGCTGCGAATCAGGCGTCCAGAAGCAGCCGAGACCTCATCGCCCGCATTTAGTCGTCCCAAAAGAATCGCAGTCATCCGCACAGTTTGTAAGGGGCTGCGCATGTCGTGGCTAAGCGAGCCAAGCAGGAGATTCCGCGCCCGTTCCATCCAGGCGCTGTAATGTGATACGGACTCTGTCACCGCTTGATCGATTGCCTCATTGAAGCGAATGACGTCCTGAAGAAACGGATGGGCGGACTCGCATGAATCCATCCACAACGAAAGGACACTGGCGCGCAGCGCTCGGTACTCGGATGCCAGCTGATTGATGTCGTAGCCGCTTTTTGCCCTCAGGACGGCGTGCGTCTGGGCGGCAGTTTCTGGTGCACCGAAGGGGGCGGCCGCGAGTCCCATCGACTTATCGGCCTGCTCTTCCGGGGACTGGGATGTGCGCAGGTCCGCAGCTACTGCCTCAAGAATCTGTTTGGCATGGTCTCGGAGTTCGGAGGATGTCATGGACGCCGACGCAGGCGAGCAGGTCGCGGCGAATGCCTCCCACTTGGCAAGAATACGTTCCATGTCGCTTAAAATGAAGTCGGCGAGTCGCAAGTTCTAATGCCCCCCCAAGGTGGCCTGCGACAGGCTATACCAATTCGTCGTGGAACGTCTGCTTTTGGCGTGTCGCTGTCGGACAAAGTTGGTAGCGCCTGTCAGCCATGTCTACTCATGCGGGACGCGCCGGCTACAGCCCAATGCTTGGGGCCGACTCCTCCATTACCGAAGTGGGGGAAGGGGCGAGTGGCCCGCCACAAGGTCGATGCATCGAATGCAACACGTAGTCGCGAACACTTGTCCGAGACAAGTTAACCCAAGTTGAGGCGGGGGAATGCGCCAAAATTCCTACAGAAATACGCGAATCCGGCGACTGCATTCGCGCTGCATCGTCTTTAGCCTTAGCGCACGCTCAAACCGAAGAGCCATCGAACGTACCCATTCAGAAAGAAGAGGATTCTCTATGCATACCGAAACGAAACAAAGCACCGCTCGCATCCAGGCTCAGGACGCGATTGCCATGCTGACGGCGGATCACAAGAAGGTGAAGAAACTATTTGCTGATTTTGACAAGCTCAAGGATGCGGGCAGCGACGAGGATAAGGCCTCCATCGTCGATCAAATTTGCAATGAGCTCAAAATTCACACGGAATTGGAGGAGGAGATTTTCTATCCAGCCGTGCGCAAAGCGATCGATGATGGAGATTTGATGGACGAGGCACTGGTGGAACACGCGGGAGCGAAGGAACTGATTGCTCAACTGGAGGACGCAAGTCCCGAAGATGACTTGTATGACGCCAAGGTAACGGTGCTAGGCGAGCAGATTGACCATCACGTAAAAGAGGAAGAGGGAAACATGTTTCCCAAAGCCAAGAAGGCCAAGGTCGATACCGAGGCTCTCGGCGCAACGATGCTCAAACGCAAAATCACGTTGATGAAAAAAATGGGCATGAAAGACGACGAAGACGCAAGAGACGACGCGAACGCCGCCAAATCGATGGGCACAGCAAAACGTTAAAGAAGATCAATGTCCGGCCCCCGATGGGTCGGACATTGCGACGTTTCCGCGGGAACGCACATTAATGCGTGCTATAGGTATACACTACAAATTATTGATTTATTTGCAATAAGTGGGACGGCTGGGACTCGAACCCAGGACCAAAGCCTTAAAAGGGCCTTGCTCTACCAACTGAGCTACCGTCCCATTTGCAGGCGCGCATGATAGCCGAACTCGGGCTGCAGATCATCGGCAAAGCGCTGCCCGGCCGGGGCGCCTAGCGGTAAACGGTGGGATCCGGGATATTCGCGGCTGCGAAGCCGGCTGCGCGCAACCGGCAGGAATCGCACTTGCCGCAGGCTTTCCCGTCCGCATCGGCCTGGTAGCATGACACGGTCGCGGCAAAATCCACCCCGAGATCCGTCCCAGCGCGGATTATGTCTGCCTTGGACATCTCGATCAGCGGCGCATGAATGGTGAACCGCCCGCCTTCCACCCCCGCCTTGGTCGCCACCCGCGCCAGCGCTTCGAAGGCTTGAATGAACGCCGGACGGCAGTCGGGGTACCCGGAGTAGTCGACGGCGTTCACGCCCATGAAAATGTCCGCCGCACCGATCACCTCGGCCCAGCCCAAGGCCAGCGAGAGAAACAGCGTATTGCGCGCGGGAACATAGGTCACCGGTATGCCCGGCCCCGGCGCCTGGGGAACGGGCAGCCTGGTATCGGTCAGGGCCGATCCGCCGATATCGGCCAGATCGACCCGCATGGTGCGATGTTCGTGCGCGCCGAGAGCTACGGCGAGCCGCTGGGCGGCCTCAAGTTCCGCGCGATGGCGCTGGCCGTACTCGACACTCAGCGCATGGCACTCGAAATTCCGTGAGCGCGCGATCGCCAGCACGGTCGCCGAATCCAGGCCGCCCGAGAGCAACACGACGGCGCGCTTGGCACCCACGGCTCACTTGCCCGGGACATCGCCCCACAAGATCTTGTGAAGCTGCAGTTGAAAACGTACCGGCAGGCGATCCGCCAAAATCCATTCCGCCAACATCGTCGGCGACTGCTGGTGGTAGCTGGGAGAGAACAGAATGCGGCAGCGCTCGGTCAACCGGTGTTGCCGCAAAAACTCCTTGCTCCAGTCGTAGTCCTCGCGGGAACAGATGACGAACTTCAGCTGATCACGGGATGTCAGAGCTTGAAAATTCTCGAGCCTGTTGCGCGCGGCCTCCTTCGATGCCGGCGTCTTGACGTCGATCACGCGCGACACGCGGGGATCGACCGCGGCGACATCGAACGCGCCGCTGGTTTCCAGGGACACTTGCAGGCCGGCATCGCACAGACGCGAGAGCAGCTTCAGGCAATTCGGCTGCGCCAACGGTTCGCCGCCCGTCACGCACACGTACGATGTGCCGAACGCCTGCACCTTTTCTACAATTGAATCGAGGTCAAACCAGTCGCCGGCGTGAAAGGCATATTCCGTGTCGCAGTACTGGCAGCGCAGCGGACATCCGGTCAGCCGCACGAACACCGTCGGAAAGCCGACGCAGTCAGCCTCCCCTTGCAGCGAATGAAAAATTTCATTGATGCGCAATCGCCCGGGTTTGACCGCCGCCTCACTCAATGTTTCTCGGCCGACATCCTGTCCAGGCGCTGTTGCGCCAGATGGCCCGCCGGGCTATCGCCATAACGGGCGACCACTTGACCGAGCATTTCCCGGGCGGACTCATATTGCTTCATTTCGTAGCGGCAGAAGCCGATCTTGAGCAGCGCGTCGGGCAGCTTGCGCGATTGGGGATACTTATCGATCACACGTTGAAATGCCGCCTGCGCGTCCGGATAGGCCTTGTTCACATAGAACGCTTCGCCCAACCAATACTGGGCATTGTCCGCCAACGGGCTGTTCGGATAGCCGGCGAGAAATTTCTGGAAGGCGGCGATCGCGCGATCGTACTGACCATCCTTGAGCAGATTGAACGCGGCCTGATAGCTCGCCTTGTCCTCGGCGTTCGCGCCATCCGGGCCGCTCGCCGGCGTGCCGGCACCGCCCGACGCCGCACCGCCAGCGGCAGCACCAGCCGCGGCAGCGCCGGACGCGGCGGCGCCTGCCGCTGCTCCCGGCGTCGCGGCTCCGCGCGATTCGAGGTTCTTCAAGCGCTGATCCAGGTCGGTGTAGATGTCGCGCTGCTGCTTGCGGCTCGCCTCGAGCGCATTGCTCAGCTGATCCAGATCATTGTGCACGCCGCGCACATCACTGCGCAGCGCCTCGAGCTGATTGGAAAAATCGAGCAAGCTCTGATTCGCCATCACCCGCTCGATGCGCGCGAGCCGACCGTCCAGATCCTTCAACTTGATCTGTACCGGATCTTCATCGGGCGGCGTCGACGCGCACCCGCTCAAGCTCCAGGAGAGCAGACACAGTGCGCCAAAGGGCAGTGAGACGCGCCTGTTCACGGCAAATAGACCACTTCCACACGGCGGTTCTTCGACCAGGCAGACTCGTCATCCCCCTCCGCCGCCGGCCGTTCAGCACCGAAACTGACCGTGGTGACTTGGGACTCCGCAACTCCCTGCAGCATCAAGGCGCGGCGCACAGCCTGGGCACGCCGTTCGCCCAAGCCGATGTTGTATTCACGGGTACCCCGCTCGTCGGTATTGCCTTCGAGTTTCATCTTGAGCCTCGGATTGGCCGTCAAATTGTGCGCGGCCGTCGTCACGATGTCGGCGTATTCGGGTTTGATCTCCGACTTGTCGAAATCGAAATAGATCACCTTACGGGCCAAGGGTCCGGTACCTTCCCCGAGCGCGCGCGCCCTGCTGTCGGCATCGCCGCCCAAGGGGCTGGTGGAGGTCGATGCGCCTTCTCCGGCCGAGGTCGACGAGTCGGGAACCTGGCTGCCGGCCACCGGCGGCTCGTTGACGTTCTGCTTTTTGGGACAGCCCGCCAGCAGTGCCGCTCCGGCGATGAGCAGGGCGATCGATAGGATTCGTTTCATCTTATTCTCTCCGGGTCCTTAAGTGACCAGTTGTTTGCAAGGGTACCGGCGATGAGCCGCTTTGTATAATTTTGTTGTTTCAAAACGGAGCCCACGCGGGCGCCTGAAGCTCCCCTTCGCTCGACGCCAGCCGCTGCTGGACCCGGCCGTCCGCGCTGACCAGCGCCAGCACTCCCCTGCCCCGATCGCGGGTTCCATAGATCAACACCGCCCCATTGGGGGCAAAACTCGGTGAAATATCGAAATGCCCCTTCGTGAGCACTTGGACATCGCCGTGCCCGCGAAGATCCATGGTGGCTATGCGATACGCGCCGTCTTCCTGTGTCACGAATGCCAACTGCGATTCGTCGGGCGACACGTGCGGCATCGCGTTGTAGCTGCCCTGAAAAGTGAGCCGCCGCGGCTTGTCCCCGGGATGGATGCCCACCTTGTAGATTTGCGGTCCGCCGGCCCGGTCGGAGGTGAAGTATATGCTTTGGCCGTCCTTCGACCACTGCGGCTCGGTGTCGATTCCGGGATCATCCGTGATTCGCGACAGCTGCTGGGTGCCCAGGTCCATGACGTAGACATCGAGATTGCCATCCCGCGTCGACAGAACCAGCGCGAGTTTCTTGCCGTCCGGCGACCAGGACGGCGCCTGGTTCACGCCGGCGTGGGCCGACACGCGGCGCCGGTCGCCCGTCCTCAAGGTTTGCACGTAGACCGTGGGCAGGCGGTCTTCGAAGGAGACATAGGCCAGGCTTTGCCCGTCCGGCGACCAGGACGGCGACATCAGCGGCTCCGGCGATTGCATGACGACGCGGGGATTTTCGCCGTCCGCGTCCGCCACGATGAGTTGAAAAGTCCTGCTGGGCAAATGCCCCAGCACCGATATGTAGGCGATTCGGGTGGAGAATGCGCCGCGAATCCCTAGGATCTTTTCGAATACGGCATCGGCAATCTGGTGGGCGGAAGACCTCAGGCCCGCGCGATTGGAGTTGATCTGAAAACCCAGCAGCCGCTGCTTGGTGAGGACGTTGTAGAGCTCGTAGGAAATGCTGTAATGATCCGTACCGTCCGACGTCATCGAACCGACGACCATATAGTCGTTGTTGAGCCGGCGCCAATCATCGAACGCGATGCCTGCGCCGCTGTGCGGCTGCTCGATCATGTCCTTGCGATCCATGGTCCTGAACCGCCCGCTGCGCGCCAGATCATCGCTGACGAGCTGCGCCACGTCGAATGAAGCGGCCGCGAGCTCCGCGGATGCGAAGGGCACGATGGCAATCGGGATGGCTTCGGTCTGGCCTTTCGTGACCTCCACGACGAACTCGGCGTGGGCGCGCCAGGGACCGATGACACTCATCGCGAGGAGAGCCCAACATGCGAGCTGTTTATTCATTTCGACACTATTCCTCGGGATGAAAGTGAATCACAAGATTTCGCTCGAACAAAGCCGGATCAGGCGGCGCCGGCAATGGTGATGCACGATACACCGCATTCTCGATCGACTGGCGCGCAGCGGCATCGCCGTTGCACTGGCTCACATGCGCGCTCGTCACCTCGCCGCCCGGGACCTGTGTAATGTTTACAACGCAATCGAGCCCGGCACGCGCCGAGGGAGGCTTGATCCACGCATTCTGGATTCTGCTCGCCAGCCGCGCAATATATTGCGCGCGCGCGGGGCTTGCTTCCACGGCACTCACATGCTCTTCCTCGGCGAGCTGCCTGCGCAACTCTTCCTCGCGCTCGGCCTTGGCTTTGAGGTCCGCGGCGTGCTTCGCGTCATCGGCCGCTTTGGCCTCCGCCGCCCGCTTCTCTTCCGCGCGCCGGGCGTCCTCGGCACGCTTTGCTTCGTCGGCATGCTTTGCCTCTTCGGCGCGCTGCAGTTCCTCGGCGCGTTTTGCAGCAGCCACCTTCTGCGCTTCGCTCGCCCGTGCCGATTGAGCCTGCTTCATGCGTTCCGCTTCGTCGGCTGCGGCCTTTGTCTCCTGCGCCGCGCGTTCTTCCTCTGCGGCCAGCTTCGCATCGGAAGCCGCCTTCGTTTCGGCCGCCTGCGCAGCGACCTTGGCCTCGGCCTCCGCTCGCACACGCGCCGCTTCCTGCTCGGCGCGCTCGGTGAGGGCGCGCTGCGCCGCGTGCAACACTTGCGAGTCGATCACCACGGCATCGACGGCCACCGGCTGCAGGGTGGGCAGCGAGTGATGAAAGGTGATCAGGGCAGCGGCCGCGAATGCCGCGATCAGCGCACCGTGCAGCGCCACCGAGAATACGATCGACCACGAATGTTCGCGCAGAAATCCAGGCATCAGCGGGCCCCGTTGGAAGCTCCGTTGGAGGCTCCGTTAGCGGCTCCGTTGGGTGCCGGTGGCCGTATCGGGTCGGTGAGAAACCCCACCTTCGACGCACCCGCCTTCTGCAGCAGGACCATGGCGCGTACCACGGTACCGTAGGGCACGGTGGTATCCGCCTTGACCAGCACCGGCGTCTGCGGATCGCGGCGCAGGAGCGCCGCGGTGCGCGAGCTCACCGTCGATTCCGCAACAGGCTGATCCTGATTCTGGCCGAAATTGATGAACAAACGGCCGCGCGAGTCGATGGTCAGGATGAGCGGCTCGTGCTTTGCCAGGAAATCCGCATCGATGGGCTTCGCGCCGGCGTCCGGCAAATCGACCTTGACGCCCTCTTTGAGCAAGGGCGCCGTGATCATGAAAATGATCAGCAACACCAGCATGACATCGATGTAGGGCACGACATTGATCTCGGCCATCAACCTTCGACGACGATGCGGCGCGGGCATCTGCCCTATCCCTGCGGCCGGATCGAGCCGTGACGCTGCAGAATCGTGGAAAACTCTTCCACGAAGGTATCGAAGCGCAGCTCCAGGCGGCTCACCTGATCGGCCAGCCGGTTATAGGCCACCACCGCCGGGATCGCGGCGAAGAGTCCCACGGCGGTCGTGACCAGCGCTTCGGCAATGCCGGGCGCGACCGCGGCCAGGGTGGCCTGCTGTACGTTGCCGAGATTGTGGAAGGCACTCATGATGCCCCACACCGTCCCGAACAATCCGACATACGGGCTCGTGGAGCCGACCGTCGCCAGCATCGCCAGGTGCTGCTCCAGGCGATCGAGTTCGCGCAGTTGCGCCACCCGCATGGCGCGCCTGGCGCCATCGAGCAGCTGTTCCGGCGGTATGCCCTGTTGGCGCAAGCGGCTGAACTCGCCGAATCCCGATTCAAAAATGCTCTGCAAACCGGTACCGGCACGGCCTTTGGTCTCGATATTGCGGTACAAAGTGGCCAGGTCGCCCCCCGACCAAAATGCGGTTTCAAACTTCTCGGCCTTGCGGCGCGAACGTCCGATCACCTGGCTCTTGCGAAAGATGACGGCCCATGAAGCCACCGAGGCGAGCATCAGCAGCGCCACCACCCCTTGTACGATGGGACTTGCATCGAGTACCAGCGTCCAAACCGACAGGTCATTGGGCATTCCGCCACTCCGTGAATAGATCCTTGGGGATGGCACATGGTTTCAATGTACCGGAATCGAGACAGGCGACACGCACAGTGGCATCGATCAATTGCTCGTCGCCCCGCAAAATCGTTTGCTTGAAATGTATTGTGGCACCGGCGAGACGCGTAAGTGCCGCCGTGACGAGAATTTCATCATGCAGAACCGCCGGCCGCAGGAAATCCACCGCGATATTGGCCACCACGAATTGCAATTGCCGATCCATGCGCAAGCGCCGCTGGTCCACACCCAAGGCCCGCAGCCACTCGGTTCGGCAGCGCTCCAGGAACTTCAGGTAATTCGCATAGTAGACCACGCCGCCCGCGTCCGTATCCTCCCAATACACCGAATAGCGGTGGCTGTACCTGAGCGCCGAGGACACTATTGGCCATCCCGGAACAACGGCAGCGTCAAGTCGCGTTCAATGGTGGGGGCGGCCAATCCGAAATGCGCATAGGCCGCCCGCGTGGCGACGCGCCCCCGCGCGGTGCGCATCAAGAACCCTTGCTGAATGAGGAAGGGCTCGATGACATCTTCGATGGTACCGCGCTCCTCGCTCATGGCGGCGGCGAGGCTGTCGACGCCCACCGGGCCGCCCTCGAATTTCTCGATCACCGTCAGCAGCAATTTTCTGTCGAGCATGTCGAATCCTTCCGGATCGACCTCCAGCATGGTGAGCGCCGCCAGCGCAACCTCGCCGCTGATGATGCCGGAAGCTTTGACCTCGGCGAAATCGCGTACCCGGCGCAACAGCCGGTTGGCGATGCGCGGCGTGCCGCGCGATCTTTCCGCGATTCGATCCGCCCCATCGGGCTGCAGGTGCAATTTCAAGATGGATGCGCTGCGAATGACGATCTTGGTCAACTCTTCGGTGCTGTAGAACTCCAGGCGCTGCACGATGCCGAATCGATCGCGCAGCGGCGATGTGAGCAGACCGGCGCGGGTCGTCGCACCCACCAGGGTAAAGGGCGGCAGATCGAGTTTTATCGAGCGCGCACCCGGGCCCTCGCCGATCATCAAGTCGAGCTGCGAGTCTTCCATGGCAGGATAGAGCACCTCCTCCACGACCGGACTCAAGCGGTGTATCTCGTCCACGAACAGCACGTCGCGGGGCTCGAGATTGGTGAGCAATGCCGCCAGATCGCCGGCGCGCTCGAGCACCGGACCCGAGGTTTGGCGCAGATTCACCTTCAGCTCGTTGGCGATGATATGCGCCAGCGTGGTCTTGCCCAGACCCGGCGGCCCGAATATCAACACATGATCCAAGGCTTCGCCGCGCATTCGCGCCGCCTGGATGAAGATATCCATCTGCGTTTTGACGTTCGGCTGCCCGACGTAGTCGGCGAGAGTTTTCGGGCGCACGGCCCGATCGACCATTTCGTCGTCGCGGCCCCCGGTGCCGGCGATGATGCGGTCCTGTTCGATGCCCATGAGCGATCTTATGCCTTCACAGCCGATTTGAGTGCGCGCCGGATGATTTCCGTCGTCGACAGTCCCGGTTCATCGGCGGACTTGAGCAGCCGCGTCACCTCGGGCGCCTTGTACCCCAACGCGATCAGCGCGCTGAAGGCTTCGCTTTGCGGGGACTGTGCGGCGCCCGGACTCAACGCACTGCTCGAGCCCGCCGGCATCGCCAGCTTCTGCACGCTGTCGCGCATCTCGATGATGATGCGCTCCGCGGTTTTTCGGCCGATGCCGGGAATTCTCGTCAGCATGGCCGCATCCTCGGCCTCGATGATGCGCAAAAAATCCTCCACGCTGGCACCGGATAAAACGCCCAGCGCGATTTTCGGGCCAATGCCTGAGACCTTGAGCAGCCCGCGGAACAGGCGCCGCTCGGCATCGGTGCCGAATCCAAACAGGATGTGAGCGTCCTCGCGCACCACCAAGTGCGTGAACAGCGCCACCGGCTCCCCGGCCGCCGGCAGCCCGTAGAAGGTCGACATCGGCGCTTCCAACTCGTAGCCCACGCCGTTCACGTCGATCATCAGCATCGGCGGCTGCTTCATCGCCAGCCGGCCCTTCAGAAAACCGATCATCCGCGGAGGCCCGCCCGCAGCATCAGAACGCGCCCGCGCAAGGCATGGCACACGGCAGCCGCCAGCGCATCGGCGGCATCCGCGGGCACGGGTCCGTCCAATTTCAGGATGCTTCTCATCATCATCTGGACCTGGGCCTTTTCGGCGTTTCCCGATCCCACCACGGCTTGCTTGATCTGCCGTGTCGCATATTCGAAGACCCCGGCCTGGGCATCGGCGGTGCCGCAAATCGCCGCGCCGCGCGCCTGACCCAATTTCAAGGCGCTGTCCGGATTGCGGTTGACGAACACTTTTTCGATGGCGATTTCCTGCGGTTGGTATTGCGCGACGATGGTCTGCATGCAGCGGAAGATTTCGCACAGCCGGGCGGCGAAATCGGCCTGGCCGGTGCGAATTACACCGCTCGCCACGTAGTTCAAACGCGAGCCGGTGGCATCCACGACGCCAAATCCGGTGCGCTGCGAACCCGGGTCGATGCCGAGCACGCGAATGGTCGGAATCTCAAGCAATTGTGTTCATCGTTGGGCCTGGCATGCCTAGTATGATACCGGCAATAGGCACCTTATCCCACCCGGCTTACGATCGCCTCATCATGGAAACTACCGCAACCACCCGGACTGCCAGCAGCCGATTGCAGGCCGGCCTGGAGGCGCTGCACGACATCGCCTTGAGCTGGGACGGCGACTTGGTGCGCGGCGCTGCGCTGGAGGTCGCCGAGATCGTGCGCAGCCTCGATGCAGACGATGATGTGGTGATGGCCGCCGTGATCCAGCCGCTGCTGGACGGGGGATACATCGACCGCGAGGCTGCCGCAAAGCGCTTCGGCGAGGAACCGGTTCGACTGGCACGCGCCTCGAGTCAGCTGGGCCAATTCGGTCTGCCGGCCGACTGGACCCCCGATCGCGGGCTCGAGACGGCGCAAGCCGAGGCGCTGCGCAAAATGTTGCTGGCGGTGATCGGCGATGTACGCCTGGTCGTCGTCCGACTCGCCGGGCAGCTGCAGAAAATGCGCTCCGCCAAGGGCATCGGAGCGCTCCGGCAGCGCAAGCTCGCGATCGAGACGCGCGAGGTGTATGCACCCCTCGCCAACCGCTTGGGGGTATGGCAGGTCAAATGGGAACTGGAAGACCTCGCGTTTCGGTATTTGGAACCGCTGCAGTACAGGCACATTGCCGCGGCGTTGAAAACGCGCCGCTCCGAGCGCGAACGCTATATCGACGAGCTGAAAGCGCTGCTGCAAAACGAGATGCGCGCCGCCGGCATCGAGGCGCTGATCGATGGCCGGCCGAAGCATATTTTCAGCATCTGGCGCAAGATGCAGACGAAGCAGCTGGCCTTCGAGCAGCTCATGGACATCCGCGCCGCGCGCGTTCTCGTGAACACGGTCGACGAATGCTATGCGGCGTTGGGCGTCGTTCACTCCCTGTGGCAGTTCATTCCGGGCGAGTTCGACGACTACATCGCGACCCCGAAGGATAACCTGTACCGCTCTATTCATACGGCGGTCATCGGTCCCGGCGGCGAGCCGGTGGAGATTCAGATTCGCACGCACGAGATGCATGCCAACTCCGAACGCGGTGTTGCCGCGCATTGGCGCTACAAGGAGGGCGGCCGCGGCAATCAGGCCTACGAACGCAAGATCGACGAACTGCGATCGCTGCTGGCGCCCGCCGCGGACAGCGGCAGCCGCGATTTCCTCGATCGAGTCCGGGCCGATCTGTTCCAGGACCGCGTCTATGTCATCTCCCCCAAGGGGGAAATCGTCGATGTGCCGATGGGCGGCACACCGCTCGACTTTGCCTACCAAGTGCACACCGATCTCGGCCATCGCACACGCGGCGCCAAGGTCAACGGCCGCATGGTGCCGCTCGACTACCCATTGAAGAACAGCGAGACGGTTGAAATCATCACGGCCAAGACCCCGCAACCGTCCCGCGATTGGCTGTCGCCGCGATCAGGATTTCTGGCCAGCCCCCGCCATCGCAACAAGGTGCGTGCCTGGTTTCGCAAACAGGAGGCATCGCAGAATACCGCCGAGATCGGCCCCGCTCCCGTCGCGGGCGCCGCGCAGCGGCTGCGGCGTGCGCGCGAGGCGGAGCGCGAAGCGGAGCGCGAGGCGCAGTCCGAGGTGGCGCGGCCGCGAGCCGCTGCCGTGCGCGCGCCGGACGTCGAGGTGCAAGGCATCGGCGAATTGCTTTCCTCTTACGCACGCTGCTGCAAACCCGTGGCACCCGAGCCCATCGTGGGCTACATCACGGTCGGTCGCGGCGTCAGCATCCACAGTCAGTCGTGCGCCAACTTCGCGCGCCTCAGCATCAAGGCGCCGGCGCGCGTGCTGTCCGTGGACTGGGGCAAGATGCGCCGCAGCGAATTTCCGGTCGATATCGAGATACAGGCCTTCGATCGGCGCGGCTTGGTTCGCGATGTGAGTGCCGCACTGGCGGACGAGAAGATCAGCATCCAGGGCATGACCACGGTCACCGACAAGCGCGACAACATCGCGCGCATGCGCATCGGCATTTCGATCTCAGGACTGCCACAGCTATCCAATGTACTTGCGCGTATCGCGCAGGTACCCAACATCCTCAGCGCGAGGCGGAAGAAATAGCAAACGAGCTAGACTTCAATCCGTGATGTCGATCGGTCCGAGTAATAGCGTACGAGCGAGACTTCGACCCGTGACGTCGATCGGTCCGAGTAATAGCGTACGAGCGAGACTTCGATCCGTGACGTTGATCGGTCCGAATCCTCGTCGAGAGGGGTAAGAAGCCTCAAGGGAACTTTATTTTCTCAGTTCCCTTGAGGCTTCTTACCCCTCCCGGCCTCGCGACTCCAACCGATCAAATTCAAGGTGCCGAGGTTAGGGCGCGGCCGTGTATGGCACCGACACGGTGCCGGTTTTCGAGGTCCCCGCACTGTTCACGTAAGAATATCCGAAGGTCAGCGTGCCGGTGGCGGCCACGGTGGGCGTGTAGCTGAGAGCCACCTGACAACCCGCGCCGACGCTCACCGTCGCACAGCTGAGTGCGCTCGAGGTGCTGCTCCAGCCGGTCGGCAGCGCGGACAGATCCGCCGATAGACCGGTGGCGACATTCCCGTCATCGGTCGTGAAGGTGACATTGACCGGGTAGCTGCCGCTGCCCGTCACCACGTTCAGCGATGCAGGGTTGGCGGCCGCCAGCACATTGTCGTTGGTGGTGGTCCGGTAGGCGACGGCCACCGATCCGGTCTTGGCCACATCGGCATTGTTCAGGTAGGCGAAATTCAGGTTCAGGGTTCCGTTGTCCACCCCGGTGGGTGCATAGCTCAAGTCGAGCCGGCAGATGCTGCCGCCGCCCAGCACGCTGCAGCCGAATGATCCGGGCGTATAGCTCCAGCCCGCCGGAAGTGCGGCCAGGTTGGTGGTCACCTGCAGCGCCGTGGCGAGCCGGTTATCGTCGGTCGTAAATGAAATCGACACGGTTTGCGCGGGCGAACCGAGCATCGCCACGATTTGTCCGGTGGGCGAAACGGTGCCGGCCACATTGTCGTTGGTGGTCGCGGCATAAGGAATGTTCAGCACGCCGAAATTGGCCGTGCCGCCGGCGTCGTTGTAGGCGTAGCGCAGGGTCAAGGTGCCCGCGCCGAGCGCGTCCGGTGCAAATATCAACGGCAGCTGACAGCCGTTGCCGGTGCTGAGGCTGCCGCAGGTGAACGCGGTCGATGTGCTGCTCCATCCCGCGGGCAATTTGGCCAGGCCGGAAACCACGCTCAGGCCGCTCGCGGCGTTGCCGTCGCTGGTGGTGAAGGTGACGTTGACGGCCTGTTGACCGCCCATCTGCACGGCATTGACCTGGCCGCTCGGCGAAACGCCGGCGACCACGATCTGACTGGACGTCGCGGCATAAGGAATGTTGACCGCGCCGCTTCTCGCCGCACCGGAAGCGTCGGTGTAGCTGTAATTCAGCGTCAGCGTTCCCGTGACGGCCCCTGTCGGCGCGAAAACCAACGGCAGGTGACAGCCGTTTCCGGTGCTGACGACGGCGCACGTCAAGCCTGAGGCCGTGCTGCTCCAACCGGCAGGCAACGCGCTCGAGTTCGTGCTCAGCGTCAACGCCGTGGCCGCATTGCCGTCGTCAGTCATGAAATTGACGGTGACCGATTGACTGCCGCCGATGGCCGCGTCGATCTCGCCGTCGGGGGACACCGACGCGAGCACATTGTTCGATGCGGTGGCGGCGTAGGCCAGCGTCATGCACGGGCCCGGCGTGCGCGGCAGTCCCGCATTGTCGACATAGACGCAGTCGAGGGTAAGCGTTCCGGTTTCAACGGCGAGCGGCGCGTAGGTCAACGTGAGCACACAGCCGCTGCCGGGGCCGACGGCGGCGCAGGTGAGACTGCTGGGCGCACTCCATCCCGCGGGGAGCGTCCCCAAACTGCCATAGACAGAAAAGCCCGAGATGGGTAAACCATCGTCCGAGGTAAAAGTCACGGTGATGGTTTGACTGGCACCCACGGCCACGGACACGCTGTCGGTCGAGGCGGTTGCGGCCACCTTGTCGTCGACGCCGGCAACACCGCCGCCGACGGGGCCGGCTTTCGGCGGCGTCACCGGGGCTGAGGGCATGGAGCCGCCCGTCGGAGCCAACGGCTCGTTGCCGCTTTCGCTGCCGTGAGAACTTGAACCGCAACCGCTCAAGGCTGGTAGGGCGAGTACGCAAAGAAGAACCGAGCGATGGCCTAGTAGCATTTCCCTCACCCAGAGCCCACTGTCGTGCGAAGCGAACGTCGCTCAGACGCGACGTATCAGCGCTGGGAAGGTAAGCCGCTAACCCTTGAGCCGGGTGTGAACTGGTTCACATGGGCAGGCGGCCCGCAGTTATCGTCAAATGAGATTTACCTCAAGCGCACGTTTGGACACCGGTGCGTGCGCTCGAGTGTTGGATAAAAGCTACGGCGAGTCAGCGATTCAAACCGTCGATGGCCTTCTTGTCCACGGCCAGCGCCGCCTCGTGAATGGCTTCGGACAACGTCGGATGGGCATGGATGGTGCGTTGGATATCTTCGGTGCTGGCCGAATATTCCATTGCCAGGACGGCTTCGGCGATCAATTCGCCGGCCATCGGCCCGATCACGTGAACGCCCAGCACCTCATCGTCATCTTTCGCGGAGACGATCTTCACCATGCCCGCGGCGGCCTCCATGGCACGCGCGCGGCCGCTGGCGGCAAAGGGAAATGTGCCGATTTTGTACGCACGGCCGCCGGCCTTGACCTGCTCCTCGGTCTGGCCCACCCAGGCAATTTCCGGCGCCGTGTAGATCACGGAGGGAATCACTTTGTAGTTCACTTCACCGTAGTGACCCGCGATCAGATCGGCCACCATCACACCTTCTTCCTTGCCCTTGTGCGCCAGCATGGGCCCGCGTACCACATCGCCCACCGCCCACACATTGGGCGCGCTGGTGCGGCAATGTTCGTCAACTTTGATGAAGCCGCGCTCGTCCAGTTCGACGCCCGTGCCCTGCGCCAGCAATTCTTGCGTATAGGGGCGGCGCCCCACCGCCACGACGAGCTTGTCGACCTGCACTGAATGCTCGCCTTGCGCATCGGTGTAAAGAACGTCCACGGCGTTGCCCGAGACCGCGGCGCTCGATACTTTGGCGCCCAACTTGATATCCAGGCCCTGCTTCTTGAAATGCCGCTGAGCTTCCTTGGCGATGGTCTGATCCACCATCGGCAGAAATTGCTCCAAGGCTTCGAGCACGATCACTTCGCTGCCGAGCCGCCGCCACACACTGCCGAGTTCCAGACCGATGACGCCGGCGCCGATCACACCCAGGCGCTTAGGCACGGCGTCGAACTCCAACGCATTCCACGAATCCACGATGAACCGGCCGTCATGGGGCACGGACTTCAGTCGTACGGGCACGGAGCCCGAAGCGAGCACCACATGCTTCGCCTCCAGCGTCTTCTCGGTGCCGTCAGGCGCCTTCACCGCGACCTTGTTGCCCGGCAGCAGCCGTCCATGTCCTTGGATGCCGACCACCCCGTTGGCCTTGAACAGGGTGTTGATGCCGTTGGTCATGGTCTTGACCACCGAGGCGCGGCGCTTCTGCATGGCAGAAAGATCGAGGGTAAGGCCGCCGATCTTGATGCCGTGCACCGCGAATTCGTCTTTCGCGCGCTGAAACAGTTCCGAGGATTCCAGCAATGCCTTCGATGGAATGCAGCCTGCGTTCAGGCACGTGCCGCCGAAGGCATAGGTGCCATCCGTGTTCTGCCACTCATCGACGCAGGCCACCGTCAGCTTGTTCTGTGCGGCGCGAATCGCCGCCGGATAGCCGGCGGGTCCGGCGCCGATCACGATCACATCGTAAACGTCGCTCATATGTGCAGCACCATGCGCGCGGGATCCTCCAGGCATTGTTTCACCGTCACCAGGAATTGCACCGCTTCACGGCCGTCGATGATGCGGTGATCGTAAGTCAAGGCGAGGTACATCATCGGACGCACCACCACCTGTCCGTCGATGACCATCGCGCGATCCTGGATTTTATGCATGCCCAAAATGGCGCTTTGCGGAGAATTGACGATGGGTGTGGACATCAGGGAGCCGAACACGCCGCCATTGGTGATCGTGAAGGTTCCCCCCGTGAGTTCTTCCATGGTGATGGAGCCGGCGCGGGCGCGGGATGCGAAGTTCGCGATGGATTTTTCGATGTCGGCGTAGCTCAACAGATCGGCGTCGCGCAGCACCGGAACGATCAACCCTCGATCGGTCGACACCGCGACACCGACGTCGAAGTACTCGTGGTACACGATATCGTTGCCGTCCACGGAGGCGTTCACGGCGGGGAATTTCTTCAGCGCCTCGACGCAAGCCTTTACGAAAAATGACATGAACCCCAGCTTCACGCCGTGTTGCTTCTCGAACGGGTCCTTGTAGCGCGCACGCAGCTCATTGACGGATTTCAAATCGACTTCGTTGAACGAAGTCAACAGCGCCTGGGTGGCCTGCGCCTGCACCATGCGCTCCGCGATGCGCGCGCGCAGACGTGTCATGGGCACGCGTTGTTCGGCGCGTGCCGTGCGCGCGCTCGGCTGAGGAACGAATTGCGCCGGTGCCTTGGCTGCGGGGCGCGCTGCGCCCGGACCTGCGGAAGCCGCATCTTTGGTGGTCAGATAATTCACCACATCGGACTTTGAGACGCGGCCGTCCCGGCCGGAGCCGGAGACCGTTTTCGGATCGAGCTTGTTTTCCTCGGCGACCCGCTTCGCCGCGGGACTGAGCTTGCCGCCCGCCGTGTCCGGCTTCGCGCCGTCCGTGACGGTGTCCTTCGCCGCAGCCGTGGCGCCGCCCGAGGCTGCGAGATTGGCGGGCGCGCTCGCACCCGGCACGGCCGCGGCCCCCTCCTCGATGGTGGCCAGAATCTGACCGCTGGTGACCGTGGTGCCGTCGCTCAACCTGATTTCCTTCAGAACCCCGGCCACCGGAGCAGGCACCTCGAGCACCACCTTGTCGGTTTCCAGATCGACGAGATTTTCATCTCGCGCCACGCTGTCGCCGGGCTTTTTGTGCCAGGAGACCAGCGTTGCATCAGCCACCGACTCCGGCAGCTGCGGCACGCGTACTTCAATTGTCATTACCCTGTCCTTGATTGTGCGGCCGGGATGCGCATCGATTGCCGGGAAGTCTCTTCCGGCGGTACGCCTTTCAGCGCCGCCGTGACCAAATTTTTCTGCTGCAGTTCATGCAGCGCCGCGATGCCGGTTGCCGGTGCCGCAGCGCCCGCGCGGCCGGCATACAGCAGTTCCTGATTCTCGCCCAACTTGGCCTGCAGGCGATGACGGATCTGATACCAGCTGCCCTGATTCTGCGGCTCTTCCTGGCACCAGATGATCTCCCGCGCATTGGAATACTTGCGCAGCACCGCCTCGTATTCCTCCGAGGGAAACGGATAGAGCTGCTCGATGCGCACGATGGCCGCCGAATCGCTCTGGGTCTCGCGCCGCGCTTTCAGCAGGTCGAAATACACCTTGCCGCTGCAAAACACGACGCGCGTCACCGCGGAAGGCTTGAGGTCGTCGATTTCATCGATGACCGTTTGGAAGCCGCTGCCGGAAAGCTCCTCCAGCCGCGACACCGACAGGGGGTGGCGCAGCAGACTCTTGGGCGTCATGACGATGAGCGGTTTACGCAGTGGCCGCAGCATTTGCCGGCGCAACATGTGAAACATTTGGGCCGGCGTCGAGGGGACGCAGACCTGCATGTTGAACTCCGCGCACAGCTGCAGGAACCGCTCCAGGCGCGCCGAGGAATGCTCAGGACCCTGGCCTTCATAACCGTGCGGCAGGAAGAGCGTTATACCCGAGACGCGGCCCCATTTGGCCTCGCCCGAACTGATGAACTGGTCGATGATGACTTGAGCGCCATTGCAGAAGTCGCCGAACTGTCCTTCCCAAATGGTCAGGCAGCGAGGTTCGGTGGTGGAGAAACCGTATTCGAAACCCATCACGGCTTCTTCCGACAGCACCGAATCGGTCACGGTGAATTTCGGCTGATTGCTCGCCAGATGCTGCAGCGGCGTGTAGGTGCCTCCGGTGTTCTGATCATGTAAAACGGCGTGCCGATGGAAGAAGGTGCCGCGGCCGCTGTCCTGCCCGGTCAGGCGGATCGGATACCCCTCCTGGATGAGACTGGCGTACGCCAGGTTCTCCGCACAGCCCCAATCCAACGCAAGATCGCCGTTCACCATCTTCTCGCGCGCCTGCATGATGGCGAGCACCCGGGGATGCAGATGCCAATCCGTGGGATAGGTCGTTATGGCCTTTCCCAACACCCGCAGGCGCGCCATGTCGACCCCGGTTTTGACCGGCGACCAATCCGCGCCCAGGTACTCGGACCAGTCCACGGTGTAGCGGTTGCCGATCAGTCCCAAGGCGGCGCGCGCCTGGGGGTTGCCCTCGTCCAAGCCGCTGCGGTATTGCTCCATCATGGCCGCAGCTTCCGCGGCGCTCAGAACGCCCTCCTGCACCAGCTTGTCCGTATACAGCTGCCGCACGGTCGGCTTCTTGCGGATGATCTGATACATCAGCGGCTGGGTGGCGGCCGGCTCGTCCGCTTCGTTGTGCCCATGCCGCCGATAGCACACCAGGTCGATCACCACATCCTTGTGGAATTTCATCCGGTAGTCGAGCGCAAAGCGCGTGACGAAACACACCGCCTCGGGATCATCGGCATTCACATGCAGAATGGGCGCCTCGATCATTTTCGCCACGTCCGAGCAATACAGCGTGGAGCGCGCATCATGCGGATCGCTGGTGGTGAAGCCGACCTGATTGTTGATGATGATGTGAACCGTACCGCCGGTGTAAAAGCCGCGCGCCTGGGATAACTGCAAGGTCTCCATGATCACGCCTTGTCCGGCGAAGGCGGCATCGCCGTGGATCTGCACCGGCAGCACCTTGTCGCCGAGCGCATCGCCACGCCGCTCCTGGCGCGCGCGGGCGGAGCCTTCCACGACGGGGTTCACCACCTCCAAATGCGAAGGATTGAAGGCCAGTGCAACGTGCACGTTGCCCGATGCGGTCTTCAGGTCCGCGGAGAATCCCTTGTGGTATTTGACGTCGCCCGAACCGCGCAGCGTGGCGAGGTCGTACTGGCCTTCGAATTCGTTGAACAGGTCTTTCGGCGACTTGCCGAGCAGATTCACCAGCACATTGAGACGGCCGCGATGCGCCATGCCGATGATGGTCTCTTCCACGCCGCTCTTGCCGCCCTGCTGCATCAAATCATCGAGCGAGGGAATCAGGCTGTCCCCGCCCTCCAGCGAAAATCTTTTTTGACCCACGTACTTGGTATGCAGATAGCGTTCCAGTCCTTCCGCAGCCGTCAGCTGCCACAACAGGTTCTTCTTCTCGGCTGCGCTCAAGCGCCACTGCATGCGGCCCACTTGAAAGGTGTCCTGCAGCCACAATCGCTCTTCGGTATCGGAGACATGCGCGAATTCCGCGCCGATGGTGTCGGTGTAAATGAACTTCAGATCCGACAGAATCTTCCGCAAAGTGGCGCGTTCGGGAATCACGCGGTTGCGGCTGCCGGTGAAAAATTCCGTATCGAGATCGGCCTCGGACAGGCCGAAGTACTCCAAGTCGAGCACATAAGGCTTGGCGCGTTCCTGCAAACCCAAAGGATCGAGTTTGGCGATCAGATGGCCGCGGTTCGCATAGACCTGGATGAGCCTGGATACCGCGCCCTGTTTGGCGCTGGCACCGTCGGATAGGCTGCTCGGTGCGGCGGCGGCGGTCGGTGACTGTTGAACACGCGCCAAAAGACGTTCGCGGATCGGCCCGTGGGCGATGTCGCCGGTGCTGCCTACGCTCTTGAAGTACTCACGCCAGGCAGGATCGACGGCGCCCGGGTCTCGCAAGAACTGTTCGTAGAGGTCTTCGATGAAATCGGCGTTCCCACCGGATAGCGCCGTAGTGGCTAGTTGATCGGCAAGTGATTGGCTCATGAGCGGAAGCGAGCGGTGAAAACCTCAATTACATCAAAGGGATGAAGATAAAGAATAGATCCAAAGTGGTGAACCTAGTCTAGCCGAAGGCGGCACAATATGGAATCTGACGCCGCTCGCGGAAATTACAAGAGCGGCAGATCGCCCGCGCCCTTCATCATCCAAAGCTCGTAACCGATGAGCCAGACATACACCGCCAATACGGCGTACAGGACAAATTCCACCCGGATGACGCGCATGATGCGGTAACGCGAAAGAAAGACCATGGTCACGATGCCGGCGCCGGTCATGGCCATTTTGAATCCCGCGAACATGGCGACACTGCGGTATACGAGCACCGCCATGATGGGATTCACCTCATCGGCGCCATGCACCAGCAAGAAGGCGGTAAGAAAGGCGTCCGCCGCGCTCAGCAGCAAAATGCCGATCGACACGGCAAGCAGGTGTGCGGAATACCAATCAACCGGATGAAAGCGCGAATCGTCCAGCCGCCGCGCGGGCCGCCTGCGACGCGGGTTGAAACTGCCGTAAAAAACGGACCACCAAACCCGGCGCCGACGCTCGGACCGGTCACGCCGCTCTGAACCCCGGGCCGGAGGACGCGCCGCGGAGTCCTTCAATGGCCGGAGTACTGCCTCGTTCATTCCCCTCAAGCTGCCGCCTTCCTTCATCCGCACCACTATCCAGACTTGCCGCCATCCTAAGCAAGCCCAATGCGTCATAATGCGCTGCGGGGCACCGATATTTTTTTCATCCGGCGGTCACCAGCTTCGCCACAAATTCGCTGACCGGCATCGTCGCCAGCAATTTTTGATCCGCAAACATGGCTTTGATCGATTCGGTCTGCTTCGGTTGAAAGTGGGCCGCAACGCTCGCCTCGAATTTCCTCACGAGCACCGGCATACCCTCGGCCCGGCGCTTGCGGTGCCCGATGGGATAGTCGACCGACACACGGTCGCTGGCGGTACCGTCCTTGAAGAACACTTGCACCGCATTGCCGATGTAGCGCTTATCCGCGGCATAGTAGTCTTTCGTGAATGCCGGATTCTCCTTGACCTGCATTTTCGCGCGCAGCGCATCGACCCGCGGATCGCCGGCGATCTTGTCCTCGTAGTCGGACGCTTCCAGCCGGCCGAACAGCAGCGGAATGGCGACCATGTATTGAATACAATGATCGCGGTCGGCCGGATTGGCGAGCGGACCCGTCTTGTCGATGATGCGCACACCGGGTTCCTGCGTCTCGATGATCACCCGCTCGATCTGCTCGAGCTTGGCGCGGATCTGCGGGTGCAGCGTCATGGCCGCTTCCACGGCCGTCTGCGCATGAAATTCGGCGGGAAATGAAATCTTGAACAGCACATTCTCCATCACGTAGCTGCCCAAGGGCTGCGGCAATACCAGCGGTTTGCCTTTGAACAGAACATCCTGGAAGCCCCAGGTCTTGGCGGTCAACGCCGAGGGGTATCCCATTTCGCCCTTCAGCGCGATGAGCGCGTGGCGCACGGCGCGGCTGGTGGCATCGCCCGCGGCCCAGCTCTTGCGCGAGCCGGTATTCGGGGCGTGCCGATAGGTTCGCAGCGCCCCGCCGTCGACCCAGGCATTCGACACGGCATTGATGACCTGCTCCCGCGACCCCCCGAGCATGGCCGTGACCACGGCGGTGGAGGCCACACGAACCAGGAGTACATGATCCAGTCCGACGCGGTTGAAACTGTTCTCCAAGGCCAGCACGCCTTGGATTTCGTGCGCCTTGATCATGCCCGTGAGCACATCGCGCACCAGCACGCGCTTGCCCGAGCGCGACAGGTAATCGGCCACGGCAAGAATCCCGCCGAGATTGTCCGACGGGTGCCCCCACTCGGCCGCCAGCCAGGTATCGTTGAAATCCAACCAGCGAATCATGCAGCCTACGTTGAATGCGGCGGTGATCGGATCCAGTTCGTAAGCGGTACCGGGAACGCGGGCTCCTCCGGTGAGCGTGGCGCCCGGCACCACCGGCCCCATCAACTTGGTGCAGGCCGGGTACTTCAGCGCCTGAAAGCCGCAGGCCAGGGTGTCCATCAAGCAATACGCGGCGGTCTCGTACGCCAGCGCGCTCGTGATGTCGTGGCTCAGCGCGTAGTCCGCAATGGCGGTTAGCACCTGATCGGGAGCCGGTCTCTCGGCAGACTTGATATCGTGGGATGACATAGGCTTAAGGGCGCTCCGCAAGGGGTATGAATTTCAAGTTTTCCGGTCCGATGTAGTTGGCGCTCGGCCGGATGATTTTTCCGTCTTCGCGCTGTTCGATGACGTGCGCCGCCCAGCCCGAGGTGCGGCTGATGACGAACAGCGGCGTGAACATCGCCGTCGGTACACCCATCAGGTGATACGACACGGCCGAGAACCAATCCAGGTTCGGGAACATTTTCTTGATGTCCCACATGACCGATTCGATTCTCATCGCCACCTCGAACCCGAGCATGTCGTTCGCCTCGTGCGCGAGGCTTCGAGACACCTCCTTGATGATCTGATTGCGCGGATCCGACACCGTATAGACAGGATGCCCGAAACCGATGATGACCTCCTTGGCCGATACCCGCCGGCGGATATCCGCTTCGGCCGCATCCGGCGTCGCATAGCGATTCTGAATCTCGAACGCCACTTCGTTGGCGCCGCCATGCTTGGGGCCGCGCAGCGCACCGATGGCGCCGGTAATGCAGGAATAGATATCCGAGCCGGTGCCCGCGATCACCCGGGCGGTGAAGGTCGAGGCGTTGAACTCATGTTCGGCGTAGAGATTCAGCGAGGTGTGCATGGCGCGCACCCAACTGGGCGGGGGCTTGCGGCCGTGCAGCAGGTGCAGGAAATGCGCACCGATGGAGTCGTCGTCGGTCTGCACCTCGATGCGGCGGCCGCTGGTGGCATAGTGGTGCCAGTAGCACAACATCGAGCCCAAACAGGCCAACAGCCGATCGGCCACGTCGCGCGCTCCCTGGGCGTCATGATCGTTCGCTTCGGGCACGGAGCAGCCCAGCGCGGAGACGCCGGTGCGTAGGACATCCATGGGATGGCTGCCCTTCGGCAGCTGTTCGAGGACCGTTGTGACGGCGGCCGGCAGCGTGCGCAGCGACTTCAACTTGGTCTTGTAGGCCGCGAGTTGCGCCCGGTTCGGCAGTTTTTCATGCACCAGCAGGTGCGCTATTTCTTCGAACTCGCATTGCGTGGCGATATCGAGAATGTCATAGCCGCGGTAATGAAGATCGTTGCCGGTCCGACCGACGGTACACAGGGCGGTATTGCCCGCGGCGACGCCGGAGAGCGCCACGGATTTCTTCGGCTTGAATGCGCCCGAGGGCGCGGCTGCGGTATTGGTGTTCACTTTCCCCTTCCTTCAGCAAATAGCTGGTCCAGCTTCGCCTCGTACGCATAGTAGTCCAGGTACTTGTACAGATCAGCGCGCGTTTGCATCGTCGCCAGCACATTCTTCTGTGTACCGTCCCGGCGAATCGCTTGGTAGGTGTTGAGGGCGGCGGCGTTCATGGCCCTGTAGGCCGAACAGCAATGCAGCACGATGTCGACACCCACCGTCGCCAGCTCATCGCGGGTGAATAGAGGCGTTTGGCCAAATTCCGTGATGTTGGCCAGGATCGGCACCTTGACCGCATCCTTGAAGCGCCGATACATGCCAAGTTCCGTGATGGCTTCCGGGAACACCATGTCGGCACCCGCCTCGACGCAGGCCACCGCGCGCTCGAGCGCCTTGTCCATGCCCTCCACCGCCAGCGCATCGGTGCGCGCCATGATCACGAATTCATCGTCGGTTCGCGCATCCACCGCCGCCTTGATGCGATCGACCATTTCCTGCTGGGGGACGATTTCCTTGCCGGGCCGATGGCCGCAGCGCTTGGACTGCACCTGATCCTCGATGTGCAAGCCGCCGGCGCCGAACTTCGTGAAGGACTTGACCGTGCGCGCAATGTTGAAGGCCCCGCCCCAGCCGGTATCCGCATCCACCAAGAGCGGCAGCGGGCAGGCGTCGGTGATTCTGCGGATGTCGACCAGCACGTCATCCATGGTGCTGATCCCCAGATCCGGAATGCCCAGCGAATTGGCCGCTACGCCGCTGCCGGCCAGATACAACGCCTTGAATCCGCAGGCGGCCGCCATCCGGGCGGTAAAAGCGGTAATGGCGCCGACCACCTGCAGGGGAGTTTCCTCGGTGACGGCGGCACGCAAACGCGCGCCGGCGGAAGATGGATTCGACATGGCTTAAGGGTCCTGTGATTGCAAGGCATTCACGAGCTAAAACTATAGAGCGAAGGCGGCTCAAGTCCCGTGACCAAACCGCTCAAAACCGTTGCGCGAAATTGCAACATGCAGCCGGGTCGGGCGCAAGCTCCGGGAGCCTAAGGCTGCAAGCGGCGCCGAAATTCGCCCGGCGATGCGCCGGTCCATTTCTTGAATGCCCGATGAAAGGCACTGCGTTCGGAAAAACCAAGTTCCAGACCGATGTCCATGGCGCTGCGCCTCGAGTGGCTCAAGTAGCCGATGGCAAGATCGCGGCGCAGCTGATCCTTGATCGACTGATAAAACGTCCCTTCCTCGTGCAATCGGCGGCGCAGCGTGGCCGGCGCGATGTTCATCTCCGCAGCCACCTCTTCGAACTCCGGCAGCTCCCCGGGCAGAGACTGGCGCAGGCGGCGGCGGATTCTCGCACCCAAGCTGCTGCCGTTTTTGTACTTGAGCAAAATGTTCTCCGGCGCATTACGCAGGAAATCCTTGACGGTTCGCTCATTCTGGACGATGGGAAGCGCCAGATGGGCGGCATCGAAGACGATGGCCGTATGCGGCGCTTGAAAGCTCAAGGTCGTGCTGTACATGAGACGGTATTCGGCGCTATGCGCAGGCTCCGCGTAGCTGAATTGCGCGCGCTTGATCGGGATGCGCCGGCCGACCAGCCAGCAAGCCACGCCATGCAGCAGCATGAGCAGCACCTCGTGCGCAAACACGCGCTGAGGCGTCGCATCCTGGTGCAGCGTGATGCTCGCCTCGGCCCCGGCGAGACTCAACCGGCCGTAAATGTCATCGAGAATCAGCGCGTAGAATCGCAAGGTGCGATCGAGCGCCGACCTCAAGGTTTTGCAGCCGAGGACCGAATGGCAGATCATCGCAAAGCTTCCCGACTTCATGCGGCGCGAATCCTGGCCGAAGAACTCATCGTCGAGGGTGAGCGCGACCAAGCGCCACAAGGCACCGTAGTGTTTGGCCGAGACCCGCGCCTGCGGCGACTGCAGCAGACCCGGGGAAAGCCCCACCTCCCGCAGCAGGGCATCGGCATCGAGCCTGCGGGCGCGCACGCTTTCCAGAGCTGCTGCGACGAAGCAAATTGCGATGGTCCCGGGTTCGGAGCGCGCCGCCTCGGCGGCGGCCGCGCGGCTCAACTGTTGCATTTCTGCTCACGCATTTTGAACGGTTTGGGCACGCCGCCATGACAACTCCATCTTATAGTTTACGCGATACGGCCACCCGCGGGCGCTTGAGGGTTACCTATGGATTTGTACACCGACGAGCAACGCATGATCCGCGATACCGCCAAGGAATTCGCGCTCCAAGAACTCAAACCCCACGCAGCGGAGTGGGAGAAGGACGGTTGGATCGGCGACTCGGCGGTCGCCAAGCTCGGGGAACTCGGGCTTCTCGGCATGATGGTGCCCGACGAGTGGGGCGGCTCCTACACCGACTACATCGCCTACGCGCTCGCGATCGAAGAGATCGCCGCGGGCGATGGCGCCACCGCGGCGCTGGTGAGCGTGCACAGCTCCGTCGGTTGTGCGCCCATTCTCAAGTACGGCAGCGAGGAGCAGAAGCAACGCTATCTCACCGATATGGCGCAAGGCCTTCGCATCGGCTGCTTCTGCCTCACGGAACCGCAGGCCGGATCGGAGGCGCACAATTTGAAAACCCGCGCCATCCTGGACGGCGACGGCTGGGTGCTGAATGGCACCAAACAGTTCATCACCAACGGCAAGCGCGCGAAGGTCGCGATCGTGTTTGCGGTCACCGATCCGGAGTTGGGCAAGAAAGGACTGTCGGCCTTTATCGTACCGACGGATACGCCCGGATTTCTCGTAGGGCGCCCCGAGCGCAAACTCGGCATCCGCGCCTCGGACACCTGCGCCATCACCTTCGACAATTGCAGGATCGGCGCGGATAGCCTGCTGGGGACCCGCGGCAAGGGGCTGTCCATCGCCTTGTCCAACCTGGAGGGCGGACGCATCGGTATCGCCGCGCAGGCGATCGGCATCGCCCGGGCGGCCTTCGAGGCGGCGCTGGCGTATGCACAAACGCGCAAGCAATTCGACCAGCCGATCGCCAAATTCGGCAGCATCAGCAACATGTTGGCCGACATGCACACGGCCATCAATTCCGCCCGGCTGCTGACGCATCACGCCGCGCGCCTGCGCAGCCACGGTGAGCCCTGCCTTTCGGAGGCCTGCCAGGCTAAACTGTACGCCTCGGAAATGGCGGAACGGGTGTGTTCCCAGGCCATACAGATTCACGGCGGCTACGGCTATTTAGCAGACTACGATGTCGAGCGGTATTACCGCGATGCACGCATCACACAGATTTATGAGGGCACGAGCGAGATCCAGAGGCTGGTCATCGCCAGGCAATTGCTCGAGCGCCCCGAACTTTAAAGAGAGGTATTGACATGACCCCCAAACCCGCACTGCAAGGCCAGGCCGTGGAAACGGTCAAGCTGCTGATCAATGGCAGCTTCGTCGAATCCAAGACCGGCGAATGGCACGACGTCGTCAATCCCGCGACGCAGGAAGTGCTGGCGCAGGTCCCCTTCGCCACCGACGGCGAAATCGATGCGGCCGTGGCCGCCGCGAAAGAAGCGTACAAGACGTGGAAGAACACGCCGCTGGCCGCACGCGCGCGGATCATGCTGAAGCTGCAGGCCCTGGTTCGCGAGCACATGAGCCGCATTGCGCAAACCTTGAGCGCCGAACAGGGCAAGACTCTCGCCGATGCCGAGGGCGACGTGTTTCGCGGCCTCGAAGTCGTCGAGCATGCGTGCTCCATCGGCAGCTTGCAGATGGGCGAGTTCGCCGAAAACGTTGCCGGCGGCGTCGACACGTATTCCATCCGGCAGCCCATCGGCGTCTGCGCCGGCATCACCCCCTTTAACTTCCCGGCGATGATCCCGCTGTGGATGTTCCCGATGGCCATCGTCTGCGGCAATACCTTCGTGCTCAAGCCCTCCGAACAGGATCCACTGACGCCGATGTTGCTGGCCCAACTGGCTCTGGAGGCGGGCGTGCCTCCCGGCGTGCTCAACGTCATCCACGGCGGCAAGCGCGCCGTCGATGCGATCTGCACCCACCCGGACATCGCCGCCATTTCCTTTGTCGGCTCCACCGCGGTCGGTACGCATGTGTACAACCTGGGCACGCAGCACGGCAAGCGCGTGCAAGCCATGATGGGCGCAAAAAATCACGCGGTGGTCATGCCGGATGCGAACAAGGAGCAGTCGCTCAATGCCTTGGTGGGCGCGACGTTCGGCGCCGCCGGTCAACGCTGCATGGCGACCTCCGTGACGGTGCTGGTGGGCGAGGCGCAGCGCTGGATTCCCGACATCGTCGCCAAGGCGAAGACCCTCAAGGTGAATGCCGGCAGCGAGAAAGGCACGGACGTGGGACCGGTGATTTCGCGCACCGCCAAGCAGCGCATTTTGGGATTGCTCGAGGACGGCATCCGGGAAGGAGCCAAACTCGAATTGGATGGCCGCGGCATCAAAGTCAACGGTTTCGAGAACGGCAATTTCATCGGACCGACGATTTTTTCCGGCGTCACGCCGACGATGAAGATCTATACCACGGAAATATTCGGACCCGTGATGGTCATCGTCGGCGTCCAGACCTTGAACGAGGCCATCGAACTCATCAACAAGAATCCCTTCGGCAACGGCACCGGATTGTTTACGCAGAGCGGCGCGGCGGCGCGCAAATTCCAAAACGAAATCGACGTGGGACAGGTTGGCATCAACGTGCCGATTCCCGTGCCCGTGCCGTTTTTCAGTTTCACGGGCTCGCGCGGTTCCAAGCTGGGCGATCTGGGCCCCTACGGAAAACAAGTGATTCAGTTTTACACCCAGACCAAGACCGTCACGTCGCGCTGGTTCGATGACAGCACCACCGCGGGCGGTGTGAACACGACGATCAGCCTGAAATGAAGATCGGCTTCGTCGGGCTTGGCCATATGGGTGCGCCCATGGCACGCAACCTGCTCAAAGCCGGTCACGCCCTGGTGGTGTTCGACGTCGTGCAGCGAAACGTCGATGCGCTGAAGGCCGCCGGGGCCGACGCGGCGCAGTCGGCGGCACGGGCCGCGGAACAGGCCGAGCTGGTCATCACCATGCTGCCCTCCTCGCCGCACGTCAAAACGGTATACCTCGGCAGCGACGGTGTTCTCGCCGGCGTGCCGCCCGGGGTAACGCTCGTCGATTCGAGCACCATCGACCCGCATACCGCGCGCGAAGTTGCCGTGCAGGCCGCGCAGCATGGCAACCCCATGGCCGACGCACCGGTGTCGGGCGGCACCGGCGGCGCGGAGGCAGGCACGCTGACCTTCATGGTGGGCGGGGATACGGCCGTGTTTCAGCAAATCACGCCCATCCTGCGCCACATGGGCAAGAACATCGTGCACTGCGGTGAGAGCGGCACCGGCCAGGTGGCCAAGATCTGCAACAATTTGCTGCTCGGCATCACCATGATCGGCGTTTCCGAGGCCATGAACTTAGGCACGGCGCTCGGCATCGATGCCAAAGTGTTGGCCGGCATCATCAACACCTCGAGCGGCCGCTGCTGGAGTTCCGATACCTACAACCCCTACCCCGGCGTCATGGAAAATGTACCCGCGGCGCGCGGCTACAGCGGCGGTTTCGGCGCGGATCTGATGCTCAAGGATCTCGGGCTCGCCGTCGATGCCGCCAAGCAATCGAGACAGCCGGCCCTGCTGGGAGCCGTGGCACAGCAGCTGTACCAGATGTTCAGCGCGCAGGGTGCGGGCGGTCAGGACTTCTCCGCCATCATCAACTTGTACAAACACAAGTCCTAGGATCTCGAGGGGAGCCGACGATGATTGAATGCTCGATCGACGGGTCCGTCGCCTTGGTGACGTTGAACAATCCTTCCGCCAACACCTTCACCGCCGACGGCCTGGAGAGATTCCAAGCGCTCATCGGCGATTTGAACCGCAACCTTGAAGTGCGTGCGGCGGTGATCACGGGCCATGGCGAGAAATTCTTCAGTGCCGGCGCCGACCTGAAAGAATTTGCAGACGGCGACAAGGTACGCGCGCGGCTGATGGCCCAGAGATTCGGCGCGGCTTTCGAGGCGCTGCAGGAGTCGCGTCCGGTCTTCATCGCGGCCATCAACGGCTACGCCATGGGCGGGGGTCTGGAATGCGCCCTGGCCTGCGACATGCGGATCTGCGAGGAGCAGGTGCAGATGGCGTTGCCCGAAGCCTCCGTCGGTTTGCTTCCCTGCGGCTGCGGCACGCAGACCTTGCCGTGGCTGGTGGGCGAAGGCTGGGCCAAGCGCATGATATTGACCAACGAACGGGTCAATGCCGAGACCGCGCTGCGTATCGGCCTCGTCGAACAAGTCGTGGCGCGCGGCCAGGCCTCGAGCGCGGCACTGGAGCTGGCCAAGCGGGTCTCGACCTTGAGTCCCAGCGCCGTGACTTTCAGCAAGACCTTGATACACCAGGCGCGGCAAGGCACGCCGCGCGGCGCTGCCCTGGCGATGGAGCGCGAGCGCTTCGTCGATCTGTTCGAAGGCGACAATCAGCGCGAAGGCGTCAATGCCTTTTTGGAAAAGCGCAAACCCGTTTGGCGGAATGCGTGATCCGCCGGGAGGTTCTCAATCGCATCGCGTTCATCACCCTGGACCGCCCTGCCGCCCTGAACGCGCTCAATCTGGACATGATCGTGCAGCTGCGCACGGCCTTGTGCGAATTCGCCGTCGACCCGGATGTCTACGCGGTGCTGATCAGAGGTGCGGGCGAGAAGGCCTTCTGCGCCGGCGGCGATATTCGCGCGATCTACGAAAGCGCCAAGATTGCCCACGGCCCGCAGCTCGATTTCTTCGAGACGGAATATCCGCTGGACTATCTGCTGTATTCCTATCCGAAGCCCTACATCGCCCTGATCGATGGCATCGTCATGGGCGGCGGCATGGGAATCTCGCAGGGCTCGCGGCTGCGCATCGTCGGGGATCGCACCCGCATGGCCATGCCGGAGGTGGCCATCGGATTCTTTCCCGACGTGGGCGCCAGCTACTTCCTGTCGCGCCTGGCCGGCGCCTTGGGACCTTATCTCGCCCTGACCGGCGTGCAGCTTCGCGCGGCCGACGCGCTGTATACCGGCCTCGCGGACCTGTACCTGCCGCTCGCGAGCTTGCCTCGACTGGAATCTGAATTGGCCGCGCTCACGTGGAATACCGATCGCAGCCAGGATCCGCGCGCGGCGCAGGATGCGCGCGCAGCCGTCGAGGGCGTCATTCACGGGTTGGCCAGCGCCGCGCCGCCGGCACCCCTGGCTGCGCTGCGTCCCGCCATCGATGAGCATTTCGCCGCGGCGAACGTGCCCGCGGTGCTCAAGTCCCTCGAGGGGGAAAGCCGGCCGGAGTTCGCGGCGTGGGCCAGGCAGACCATCGATCTCATGCACACGCGCTCACCCACCATGCTGGCGGTCACCTGGGAGCAATTGAAGCGCGGCAGGTCGATGAGCCTGGCGGCCTGCCTGCGCATGGAACTGGGGCTGGTGCGGCAAGCCTTCTTTCAAGGTGATTTCATGGAAGGCGTTCGCGCCGTGATCGTCGACAAGGACAATGCGCCGGTGTGGCGCCCGACGCGAATCGATGAGGTCACCGATGAGATGGTGGCGGCGATGTTTACCGATCCCTGGGCGGGTGCCGAACATCCGCTGGCCCATTTGGAAGGAGTTCACGCATGCAGTTGAAGCAAGTCAATGCCATCGTCACCGGCGGCGCCTCAGGTCTTGGCCTCGCGGTGGCGAAGCGCATCGTCGAGGGCGGGGGCAAGGTCGCGATTTTCGACTTGAGTGCGGCCGCAGGCAGTGCAGCCGCCGCGAGCCTGGGTGAGCGCGCGATGTTCATTGCCGTGGATGTGAGCGACGAAGCTGCGGTGGATGGTGCCGTCAAGCAGGCGCAGGCGGGCATGGGCGGCATCAGTGCCGCCATCAACTGCGCGGGCATCGCCACACCGGGACGCCTGGTCGGCAGGCAAGGTCCCCTGTCGGGAAGCTCTTTTCGCAGAATGATCGAGATCAATCTGCTCGGTACGGTGCTGGTCGCCAAGTCGGCGGCCGTGGCCATGCAAGCCAATCCTCCGAATGCACAGGGCGAGCGCGGCGTCATCGTGATGACGGCCTCGGTGGCCGCATTCGACGGACAAATCGGGCAGATCGCCTATTCCGCCTCCAAGGGCGGCATCGTCGCCATGACCTTGCCGATGGCCCGCGAACTGGCGTCCAGCGGGATTCGCGTCATGACCGTGGCGCCGGGACTGTTTGCCACCCCCATGATGAAAGGCCTGCCGCAGGAGGCCCAGGACTCGCTCGGCAAACAAACGCCCTTCCCGCCGCGCCTCGGCGAACCCGATGAATTCGCAGCGCTGGTCGTGCAAATTCTCGAGAACGTCATGCTGAACGGCGAGACGATTCGCCTCGACGGCGCGGTAAGAATGCAGCCGCGCTAAGCAGAGCGGCAGCGCATGGGACTGCCGCGCACTGCCTCAACGCACTGCCTCAACGCACTGACTCAAAAATAGTCCGCCAGCGTGAGCTTTCGGATCGATCCATCGGCCAGCATCAGTGTAACCTCGCTTCCAGCCGGCCCTCGCGCCCAGCGCGACAGGGGTGAGCCGGGATAGGCGGGACCGATCTTCTGGCCGTCGATCGCGGTGATCTCATCGCCTTCCTTCCAGCCGGTCTGCGCCGCGGGACTGCCGGGAGCGACCAGGAGCACCTTCAGACGATCACCTGCGGGCGTCACATCGAGTCCGGACCGACCCTTGGGAAACGGCTCGGCCAAGGCGCTTGCGTTCGGGATGAGCCAGACGGCGTTGTGCGGGTAATCCGTCATGAGCCGAAAACGCTTGAAGACCGGCAGGCCGATATTGCCGGCGGTGCGGTCGGAACTCACGGCGTCATTGCCTGCATCCGGAAAGGCCGCCGGAATTTGGGTCATCTGCACGCCGCCCAAGGCGATGGACCCCACCGTGGCCATCTTGTCCGGATGGGTGCCCCCGACACCGCCGGTCAGCGTGAGCGATTGACGCTTTCCATCGAGCAGATGGGCTTGATCTCGGTAGGCCGCGTAGACAATCAGCGGCGAGCCGTTGCCGAGGTCGAAATCGAATGGAACAGGAGCCGCGCCCTCCACGGAGACAGGGACCGTGTGGTTGTCGCTATGTCTTCCCAGTTCCAGGCGCACGGCGCCCGGCGGGCCTGAAAAGCCCTGCGGATCGCGGAACGCGATTTTGTGGCGCTGGAAATCGATGTCGATCACCAGTTGATTGAGAACTTCCTTGCCCAGGATCAGCGGCATGGGATGACCCATGTCAGCACTCACTGAGGACAGATCGATCAATCCGGCGGTGATGGGACTCAAGGTCAGCCCGCCCATCTTGACCTGAAGATTGGGTGCAAGCTGCATGGTGCTGCTGCCACCCACGCCCATGACGCCGATGCTGCCACCGCCGTTGATCTTCACGCTCTTGGCGTAAGTGCTGTCCAACACCGAAATTCCAGCGCCGCTGTCCAGTATCAGCCTGACCGGGTGGCCATTGACCGTCGAGGGAATGAATATTCGCTCTTCGTCGAAGAATTCGAAGTCCATCCAGCCCGTCGAGCGCTTTCCGTTGGCGAAACGCCAGAGCCGTACCGACGCCGGCCGCGCGAAAAGGTTCGCGGGCAGCGAAAGATTGATCTGAATCGCGCCCGCCTGGAGGTCTTGGTCGTCCGCGGGATTCGCGCCCCTGTCGTGTTCGCCGAAGGGCATGCGCACACCTGAGACCAGGCGCCAGTCATCGTATCGTACGAAGCGGACTTGCTGGTCCTCGGTGATCCGCTCGCCCAGCAATTCGCCGGTCCCACCATCGATGAACAGGTCGTAGGCGTCGGCGCCGCCGAACCCCACCCGAACGACTTCCCAGGTACGGCCTTCTCGCGTTTCGGGAGCGAGCAGGGCGTAGCTCACGCCATCGTGAGGCTCGACGCCGGTGGCGAACGTCAGGAGGGTGAGGCGGCGATCGCTCTGGCCATTGTCGCCGATGTCCTCGATCTGACCGCTGGTGTTCCTGGTCCAGTTCGACTCCGGCGTCACCGCCTCATCGTTTGCGATGGGGCCAAGCTTGCCGTGCTGGCGAAACCGTCCGTCGCTCGCACGCCAGTGTTCGAACCGACCGCTGTCGCCACCCGAGCGAATTCGCCCCTCCTCGTGGAATGATCGCATCGCCTCAAAGGCCGGCCCGCCACGCCACGAAACGTACCTCGCCAACACGGTCTGGATGTCATCCGCGCGGACCTGCGAAACCCCAAGTAGCAAAACTGCGACTGCTGCGACACGAAACATGCGACTCCGCTCCATCATGTGGACAAATTGCTTCAGAAGGCTCATCATTATTACTCAGTCAATTTTTACTGTTATACGATGAACATGTCAACTGAAATAATAAATCGCGCCGCCCTACAAGGCCGTATCCGCCGAATTGCCGCGGCCGTAAAGTGGGCGGCCATTGCCGTGATGGCCTGCATCGTCGCGGTAGCCGTGTATTCTCTGGCGCATCACAGCAACACGTGGCAGGCGACCTGGATGTCAACCGTCACGGCGCATTCCGGTGCATCGCCGGATGCGGCCGTTGACCCGCAGCTCGCGCTTTGGCTCGAGCTGCTGCCGGAAGCCGCTTTGTTTTACGGTCTCATCAGGCTGGTGCAGATGATGCGAGCTTGCGAACGCGGCGAGATTTTCTCGTCCCGTGTATCGACGCACTTACAGGTCTTTTCCCTGACCATCATCATTGTCGAATTGCTCGGCATCACACTGCCATTGCAGATCGCGGCGCTTCACGCACTGGTTGGCCGCCCCAATTCCCCTCTTGCGCTTACCGCCACGGGCGAACAATTGTGGTCGCTGCTCCTGGCAGCGCTTTTCATGGTGCTGGCGCAGATCCTCAAGGAATCCGCCCGCTTGGCCGAAGATAACGCGAGCATCGTATAAAGGGTCGTTTGTGGCAATTACCATTCATCTGGATCTGATGCTCGTACTTCGCAAGAAGACATCCAGAGAGCTCGCGCATTTCATCGGCATCACCGAGCAGAATCTCTCGCTGCTGAAATCAGGCAAGGTGCGCGGCGTGCGGTTCGCGACACTGTCGCGCATCTGCGAATTCCTGGAGTGCCAACCGGGGGACATCCTGCGCTTCCAGGAGCAGGCTCCTATGGCCGGGCCTCCAACACCAGATTGAACGGCGTCTGCGTCGCGCGCCGGAATTTTCCGAATCCGCCGCCCTTGACCACGACTTCTCTCAATCGCGCTTCGCCGGCTTGAGCGCCCAATGCGGGGCCCTTGCGGGCGAGCGATACCGGCACGCAGATCTGCGAGGAGGCGCCGTACATGACGCGCCCCACCGGGTTGAGATTGTCCTGGACTGCATCGTTGGCAAAAGGCTCGACGATCATCGCCGTGCCGTCGGCTTTGAGCGCCTGACGCGCGTGCCGCGCCACCCCGACCGGATCGCCCATATCATGCAGACAATCGAAGAAGGCGATCATGTCGAAGTCTCTGCCCGCGTAGCTGACCGCATCGCTCACTTCGAATTGCGCATTGGCAATTCCCGCGGCGGCCGCCCGCTCGCGAGCCACGCGAATGGAGTCGCCGTGATAGTCGTAGCCCACGAACGTCGACTTCGGATACGTCCTGGCCATCAACACCGTGCTCGCGCCGTGGCCGCACCCGACGTCCGCCACGCGCGCACCTGATTTGAGTTTGTCCACGACCCCCTCGAGCGCCGGCAGCCATGCGCCGATCAGATTCGCGTTGTAGCCGGCACGAAAAAATCTTTCGGTGCCGTGGAAAAGGCAGGGATGATGTTCGCCCCACTCCATGCCTGAGCCGCTCTTGAAATTCTCGAGCGTTCTGCCCAGCGCGTGAAATGTGGCCTCGACGATGTTGTAGGCGCCCGGCATATCCACCGGTCCGTTCGGATCGGCCAGGCAAAGGATTTGTTCGGGCGTCATGGACCATTTGCCGCTCGCGGCATCGTACTCGACGTAGCCGCTGGCACCTTGGTTTCCCAGCCATTCGCGCACGTAGCGTTCGTTCGTGCCCGTGCGCTTCGCGAGTTCGGCGGACGTAGCCGGACCACCATTCGCCAATTCCTTGTACAGGCCCAGTCGATCGCCGACCAGTACCAGCGTTGCACTGATGGCAGCGCCCAGATCGGTCACCGCCTTACCGAGGAATTCGTTGAGTTTTGTTTCATCGATGCGCATGTCAGTCCCCCTTGAATTCGAAATTCAATGTTCTGGTTCGGTCGACATTACGCCCTCCCACGAACAGGTACCATACGGTTTTTTGGCCAACCCGAAGACTGCGATGCATCAAATTCGTGTGCCGATCTGCTTGCTGGGAGGCGTATTTCTGCTCGCCGGTTGCGCGGGCGAGCGTCCGACACCTGCGCCTGCCTCCAGGCCCGCGGACACCCACGCCTTGATCGAACAAGCTCTGCCGCAGCGCGTGGCGGATCGAGCCGGCTGGGCCACCGACATGTATGCCGCGTTCAGCGTGCTGACGGTGACGCCGAACCGCGAAAACATTTGCGCCGTGGTCGCCGTGATCGAGCAGGAATCGGGCTTTCGCGTCGACCCGGTCATACCCAACCTGGGCGTCATCGCCCGCAAGGAGATCGAAAGCCGCGCGGCGCGCGCGCATGTGCCGATGCTGATCGTAAATGGTGTGCTGCAACTCAAATCATCCGACGGCCGAAGCTATGGCGAGCGCATCGACGCGGCGAGAACCGAGAAGGACCTGAGCGACGCTTACGAGGACCTCATTGCATCCGTACCGATGGGCCGCACGTTGTTCGCCGAGCGAAATCCGATCCGCACGCGCGGTCCGATGCAGGTGAATGTGGCCTTTGCGGAACAGTTTTCATCCGCGACGCCGTATCCCTATCCGGTGAAGGAAAGCATCGGGGATGAACTCTTCACGCGCCGCGGCAGCGTGTACTTCGGCATTGCGCATCTGTTGGACTACCGCGCCCCCTACGATCAGTACCTCTACCGGTTCGCGGATTTCAATGCCGGACAATACGCCAGCCGCAATGCCGCCTTTCAAAATGCGGTCAGTGCCGCCGCCGGCATCCCGGTGCTCGCCGACGGCGCGCTGTTGCCGCATGACGGCGACGCGAGCACCCCGGGCGACACGGAACTGGCGGTACGCACGCTGTCTGCCCGGCTCAAAATCAGTGACGGCGCCATCCACGCCGCATTGTCGGAGGGAAAAACCAAGCGCTTTGAAACCACGCCGCTGTACCAGCGGGTGTTCGCGCTGGCCGATCAGACGTCCGCATCGCCTCTGCCTCGTGCCGTGGTCCCACGCATCAAACTCGGCGGACCGAAAATCAAACGCAGCCTCACCACCGATTGGTACGCACACCGCGTCGATGATCGTTTCAAGCGCTGCTTGAACACCCTTTAAACGGTCGGGTCAGCACCGCGCCGCGACAACGCCGCACCGTGCCGCGACAACGCCGTACCGTGCCGCGACAACGCCGTACCGTGCCGCGACAACGCCGCACCGTGCCGCGACAGCACGGCGCCGCGTCAGCGCTGCGCCGCGGCGGCGGGGAAATTGCCGGCCTTGCTCAGCATGCCGGGCAGATCGCGTCCCATCTCACCGGTGAGCCATTCGGCGGTCTCGATCACCCGGTCGATGTCGAGCCCGGTGTGGTATCCGGATCGCTCGAGCATGTACACCACATCCTCGGTGGGCACATTGCCCGTGGCGCGGGGCGCAAATGGGCATCCGCCCAAGCCCCCCAGGGAGGCATCCACGGTCTTCGCACCGGCATTGACTGCCGCCCAGACATTGGCGAGGCCCGTGTTGCGCGTGTTGTGGAAGTGGACACGGACCGGCAACGGTGCGATCGCGGCTTTGACCCGGGCAACGAGTTCCGCGACATCGCGCGGGCCGGCGACTCCGATGGTATCGGCGATGGCGACCTCCACAGGGCCTGATGCCGCAGCGATCCTGGCCATGTTCACCACCCGCTCAGGGTCGACCTCGCCGTCGAACGGACAGCCGAACGCGGTGGAAATCGTGATCTGCGCGCGCCTTCCCTCCTGGCGCGCCAGGCGCACCACCTCACAGCACATCGCCAGCGATTCGTCGGAGGTTTGAGCTTGGTTGCGCATGGCAAATCCGTCCGAAGCGGCGCACACGGCGCCCAGCTCACCGAGACCCGCCTCGATGGCGCGCAGGGCGCCGCGCTTGTTGAGCACCAAGCCGATATAGATCACATCGTCCCGGGGGTTCAAGCCTGCCGATACGGCATCGGCATCGGCCATTTGCGGTACCAGTTTGGGATTGACGAAGCTGGCGACTTCGATTCGGCGCACGCCGGCATCGATCGCACGCCGGATGAATTCCAATTTCTGCTGCGTACTGAACAGCACCGACTCATTTTGCAGCCCGTCCCGCGGACCGACCTCGACCATTTCAATCTCGGATTCAATCTTGGACATTCGGACGCCTCTCTCATCGCGCTCATCCAGTGTAGATCAAACTAGAAACCACTTTAAGTTTGAATCCATTCGCGACAAATACATTAAATAAATATTGATATTTTACAAATAGATACGATGTATATGTGATATTGATTATTTAACGAGATCCGTAGCCGCCGCCGCCGGGCGTGCAGATCACCATGACATCATTGGGGCGCACCTCGACTTGGCCGATATGAGCCAGCCGCTTGATGGCACCGTCGGCCCGCTCGATGAAATTCTCGCCCACGGCACCCGCCTCGCCGCCCGCCATGCCGAAAGAGCCAATGGTGCGGCCGTTGCTCAAGATGGACGCGGTCATGGGCTCGAGAAAACGAATACGGCGGATGCCGCCGTCCCCGCCCTGCCAGCGGCCGGCGCCTCCTGAACCTGCGCGAATTTCATACGAGTCGAGGCGCACGGGAAATCTGAACTCCAACACCTCAGGGTCCGTCAGCCTGGAATTGGTCATGTGAGTTTGGACCACGCTGGTGCCGTGAAATTCCGGTCCCGCGCCCGATCCGCCGGCCACGGTTTCGTAGTACTGGTACCGCCCGTTGCCGAAGGTGACATTGTTCATCGTGCATTGACTGGCGGCCATGGCCTGCAAGGCGCCATATAAAGCGTTGGTCACGCACATCGAGGTTTCGACGTTCCCGGCCACCACGGCCGCGGGCGAACGCGGGTTGAGCATGCAGCCTCGCGGCAGCAGGATTTGCAGCGGCCTCAAGCATCCCGCATTGAGCGGAATGTCATCGTTCACCAGGGTGCGAAACACGTACAGCACCGCCGCGGTGGTCACGGCGCTCGGCGCATTGAAATTGTCGCCCAATTGAGCGCTGGTGCCCGCGAAGTCGATGCAAGCGGTGCGCCGCAGCGTATCGACGCGTACATCCACTTCGATGCGCGAGCCATTATCGAGCGGCAGCACGAAATGGCCGTCTTGAAGCGAGGTGATGACGCGGCGTACCGATTCTTCGGCGTTGTCCTGCACGTGCTGCATGTAGGCGCGCACGGTGCCCCTGCCGTATTGCCCCACCAGTGCCCTGAGCTCGGCCGCACCCTTGGCGTTGGCCGCAATTTGCGCGCGCATATCGGCCAGATTCTGGGCCGGGTTGCGAGAGGGGTATGCGCCGCTTTCGAGCAATTCGCGCATGGCCGCTTCCCGCAGCGTGCCGCCTTCCACCAGTTTGAAGTTGTCGATCAGCACGCCTTCGTCGCCGATGGACGTGGAGAACGGCGGCATCGATCCGGGCGTGATGCCGCCGATATCGGCGTGATGGCCGCGCGAAGCGACGAAGAAACTGGGGGCCAAGTCGGCCGCCTCCAGATAAACCGGCGTCACGACCGTGACATCCGGAAGGTGCGTCCCGCCGTGATACGGATCATTGAGCACATAGACATCGCCGCTGCGCAAGTTGGGATTGCGATCAATGACGGTTCGGATCGACTCGCTCATCGAACCTAAGTGCACCGGCATATGCGGCGCATTGGCGATCAGCGCCCCGGTACCGTCGAACAGTGCACAGCTGAAGTCCAGGCGCTCCTTGATGTTCACCGAGTAGGCGGTGTTCTGCAGGCGCAAGCCCATCTGTTCGGCGATGTTCATGAAGATGTTGTTGAACAGCTCCAACATGACCGGATCGACGTGCGCACCCGCGGCGCTTCCGTCCACCCGCGGTTGAATGCGCTTCAGGTCGATGCAACCGCCGGCGCCGACCCGCGCTTCCCAGCCCGGCTCCACCACCGTCGTCGCATTGCGATCCGCGAGGATGGCCGGCCCTGCAATCCGCGCACCCGGTCTTAGCGCCTCCGCGCGATGGAGCCGTGCCTCGCGCCAGCCCGCCGGCCGCGCATCCTCGGCGCAGTACATGGACACGGCGGCGTCCGCCACAGGCTCATAGGCTGCGCCGGGATCGATGGGCTGCAGGCGCGGCGGCTCCGCGCCGGCCGCGATGCATTCCACCGACACCGCCTCGATCACCAGAGTTTGGTTCGGCACCAGAAACTCGAAGCGGCGCCGGTAGCTGCGCTCAAATTCCTCGTGGATCATGCGCACACCCTCGGCCCGCGGCGCTTGCGCGGGCAGCGCACAGGGCAACGCGGTGTCGGTGCCCTGATAGCGCACATGGACTCGCGCCACCCGCTGCAGCACCTCGCCGGCCAGGCCCTGTTCCTTCAGCTCGGCTGCGGCCTCGTCCAGGAGACGCGATGCCAGCGCCACGGCCCGGCTGAATGACTCCTCGGTCAACTCTTGCTCCACGGCCGCTTCCCGCATCGCAATTTGGTCGGCGATCCCCATGCCATAGGCCGACAGCACGCCCGCGAGAGGGTGAATGAAGACACGCGTCATGCCGAGGGCGTCGGCCACGAGACCGGCGTGTTGGCCGCCGGCGCCGCCGAAGCACTGCAGCGTGTAGCCGCTCACATCGTGGCCGCGCATCACCGAAATCTTTTTGACGGCATTGGCCATGCTACCCACCGCGATTCTCAGCGCGCCGGCGGCCATTTCCTCGGGCGCGATCATCCGTCCGGTGGCCGCGCTCACCCGCCCGGCCAGCTCGCCGAAGCGGCGGGCGACGATGTCGCCATCCAAGGTCTCATTGGCTTCAGGGCCGAATACCCGCGGAAAGAAGGCCGGCTGGATGCGGCCCAACAACACATTGGCGTCCGTGATGGTGAGCGGACCGTTACGCCGATAGCAGGCAGGACCGGGGCTGGCACCGGCTGATTCCGGTCCCACCCGTAATCGCGCGCCATCGAAGCGGATGATGGAGCCGCCGCCCGCGGCAATGGTGTGGATGCTCATCATCGGCGCCCGAACCCGAACTCCGCCCACTTCGGTGTCAAATGCCCGTTCGTACTCGCCGGCAAAGTGGCTGACGTCGGTTGAGGTGCCGCCCATATCGAAGCCGATCAATCTGCCATGGCCTTCGGATTGAGCCGTACGCACCATGCCGACGATGCCGCCCGCGGGACCTGAAAGGATCGCGTCCTTGCCGTTGAATCGGTCCGCGCGCGTCAACCCGCCGGAACTTTGCATGAAATAGAGCGGCACGCCGGGCATCGACTCCATGAGCTTGTCGCAGTAGCGTCTCAAAATGGGCGAGAGGTAGGCATCCACCACCGTGGTGTCTCCTCGCGGCACCAATTTCATCAACGGGCTCACCCGATGTGAAACGGAAACCTGGGTGAATCCAATCTCGCCCGCAATGCCCGCCGCAGCCAGCTCGTGCTGAACGTAGCGGTATCCATGGAGAAACACGATGGCGCAGGACCGCAAGCCGTCGGCATACGCCTGCCGCAATTGCGCCTCGAGCGCGGGTCCGTCCAAGCCCCGGATGGTCTCCCCATGCGCACCGACGCGTTCCTCCGCTTCAATGACCCGTTCATACAGCAATTCCGGCAGCAAGATTCGCCGGTCGAACAGGCGCGGCCGCGCCTGCGTGGCTATTCTCAATGCGTCGCGGAATCCTCGCGTGATGACCAGCACCGTGCGCTCGCCCTTGCGTTCCAACAACGCGTTGGTGGCCACCGTCGTGCCCATTTTTACGCAGGCGACTTGCTTTGAAGTGATCGGTTCCCCCGGCGCCAGTCCCATCAAACGGCGGATGCCCTCAACCGCGGCATCCTCATACTGGGCAGCATTCTCCGACAGCAGCTTCAAGGTCCGCAGCGAACCTGACGGCTCCCGCCCGATGACGTCGGTGAAGGTACCGCCACGATCGATCCAAAATTCCCAGCGCATCATGTCTCGAGGGGGCCATCCGCGATGAGCACCTGCCCGCGGGTCTCGGGAATCGCCCATGCCGTCACGATGACCAGGGCATAAGCTGCCACGGTAAAACCCGCGATCGCATCCCCCAGCGGAAAATGCCGGCTCAGCAGTCCGATCAAGGAAGGGCAGAATCCGCCGATGCCGCGTCCGACGCTGTACGTGAACCCCTGACCTGAACCGCGCACCGCGCTCGGGAACAACTCCGCGAGGCAGGCGCCCATGCCGGAGAATATCCCCAGAATGAAGAAGCCCAAGGGAAAGCCGATCAGAAACATCCCGCCCGCCACCGGCAGACGTACATAAAGCAGGATCAACACCATCGCGCAGCCGGCGAAGAGCATGAAACCGCGCCGGCGCCCGATCGTGTCCGTGAGCCAGGCACTCACCAGGTATCCGGCCAGCGATCCGGTAATCACCATCAGCAAGTAGCCCGTGGTCCCTCCGATCGAAAGATGGCGGTCGTTGGTGAGAAAAGTGGGCAGCCAGGTGGTGATCGAGTAGTAGGCGCCGAGCATCCCCGTCGACAGCAGCGTGGCCAACACCGTCGTGCCCAGGAGCGGCGGCCGGAAAATATCCAGGAATTCCCCGCCGCGCACCGCCGCTTCGTCATGAACCGCGCGCTGCGCGCGCATCCGAAGGTATATCGCCGACTCGGGCACCCGGCGGCGAATGTAGATCACCAGCAAGGCCGGCAGTATCCCGAGCCAAAAAACCACTTTCCACGCCAATTCCGGCGGCAACAGGGAACTCGCCGCCCAGAATGCCAGCGCGGCGGCCGCCCAGCCCAGCGACCAACTGCTTTGCACCAGGCCCGTGGCCTTGCCGCGATGACGCGCATCGATGATTTCTGCCACCAATACGGACCCGACCGCCCATTCGCCGCCGAAACCGAATCCCTGCATCGCCCGGGTAAAGAGCAGCTGGCCGAAGGAATGCGTAAAGCCGCTCAAGAAAGTAAACACGGCGAACCACAGCACCGTGAGCTGCAATATGCGCGCGCGTCCATAACGATCCGCGAGTGCGCCGGCCGCCCAGCCGCCGACCGCCGAGGTGATCAACGCACCGCTCGCAATATGGCCGGCCTCGACTTTACTCATGCCCCATAGGCTGAGCAGCGTCGGAATCATGAAGCTGTAGATCATGAGGTCAAAGCCATCCAGCCCGTAGCCCAAGTACGTCGCCAGCAACGCGCGCCGTTCATCCGCAGTCGTTGATTGCAGCCACATTTCCTTTAGGTTTCTTGGCTCAAAGTCGGGTGCGGAACCTGCATATCCAGGCAGATTTGCACGGCGTGGCCCAACGACCCGGCCGCCTTATCGGCGCTGCGCAAGGTCGCGTCAACACCCACTTCCTCGGGCTGCAACAGCAAGCCCGGAAGAAATACCGCGACAATGCATGCCTGCGGAAACCGCACGCGCATCTTGTCGGCCGTCGCCTCGCCGCGGCCGCGCTCTTCGCTCGGAAAGGCGCTCACCACATACACGATGGATACCGCATCCGCCGCATTCGGCGGCGGAGCGGCCTCCAAGTCCTCGAGCGACATATGGCGTGCGTCGATTTTCTGGTCGCGCAATATGCGCACCAGCAGTTCGGTGGCCAGTTCATCCGCCATGGAACCCAAGCCGATGCACACCATGACCGAACCTGCCGGCACCACCAGCGGCCCCTGCCAACGGCCGCTCGCCTGTTCGCGCTGCCGCCGCAGCTGGCGGCCGGCCGTGGATTGGTCGAGCAGCGAAGAGCGCATCCGGCGGCGCGATGGACGGCGATGCTCGCCGCCGATGTCGGCAATCACGGCAACCAGGGACGCGCGCACTCTGGCCAGCTGTTCGGCGCTGATGGCGCCCGCCTCCAGATCGAGTCGCGCCAGATGCAGCGCGGGCAGCAGCACCATATCGCAATAATTGGCGAATGAATTGCGCTTGAGGAATTCCCGAGCACTCGCAATGAGCTCATCCGAATCGGCCGACAATGCCCGCTGGTAGAAGCGCTGCGGCATGGTGAGCGCCTGCGTGTCGCCCAACAAAATGTCCAGCAGGCTCCACGCCTTGATGTGCCGCCCGGCCACCAACAGGCACAGCGTCAGGGGTGTGGATACGATCAAACCGACCGGGCCCCACAGCCAACTCCAGAATATGGCGGCAATCACCACCGAGAGCGGCGAAAGCCCCGTCGTGTGTCCATATAGTTGCGGCTCGACCAATTGGCCGGCGACCAGTTCGACGATCACGAACAGCCCCAATGTCTCCCAGGCCATGCTCCATCCGGCATTGACCGCAGCGGCGAGCACGGCGGAGCAAAGGGCGGCAATCCACACGCCTACATAAGGAACGAAACGCAGCAACGTGGTCAAGGCCGCCCAGACAATCGGATGCGGCAGGCCGATGACGCCGAGGCCGATCCAGATCAAGACCCCGACGCCGAAATTCACCGCGAACTGCGAGACGAAAAATCGCGATAGGCGCTCTCCCGCATCGTTGATCACCAGCGTGGTAAGCCGTATATCCGTGCCGCCGGCGATGCGTATGAAGCGATCACGCAGCGCCTCCTGCTCGAGCAGGACGAACACCAGCACGACCAGGACAATACCCGCGGTTTCTATCGGCACCCAGATCGATCCTAAAACTTTTTCGATGACCTGCAAGGGACTGGCCGGCGCCTCGCGCAACTCCACGGGAATGGGATTATTTGGCGCGGCCGCATCCGGCTGCAGCGTCGAGGGTTGCGCAACCGCGGTGTTCCTATTGAGCGCCTTGCTCGCCTGGGTCGTGAGCGCGTTCATGCGCTTCACGGTCATGTCGTTCAACGTCTCCAGTTTGCGCGCGAGCGTTCTCTCGTACTTCGGCAGACCGTCCACCATGTGAATCAATTGCGTGCCGATCACCGCCCCGATCGCGCCGAATGACAACGCCAACATCAGCACCGCCGCCAGAACGGACAGCGTCTGCCCCAACCCCAGACGGCGCAGCGCGCGCACCAGCGGCGCGATCAACAGACTGAGGACGATGGCCAGCGTGATCGGCACCAGAACATCGCGCGCGAAGTACAGGAGCGCCAACAATGTTGCGGTCGCTATGATTCCTAAAGCTCGATCGCGGATCAGGGGGGGCGGCGGGTCGCGAGCGGCCAAGTCTGGGGACACCATGGCTCATTTTGACACAGACGCCGGTGGATCCGATGAGTTGACGGCGGCAAAGACGCACATTTTCGCTCAACCGCGTTCCAGCTCAAACTGAAAACTCACCGCGCCGATCTGCGCGCCCGCCGGGTCCCAGGCCCACTCATCAAAGCATGCGCGGCCGTGCTGATCGACACGCAGCAGGGTTGAACAGCGCGTACCGTAGTCCGGCGCGCGCACGAAGGCACTGGACAGCAGGCGCTCCCATGCCAAGCCCACCCCGGTGCGCGGCAACTGGTGGTCCGGCGCCGGTTCATCGTCGCGCAGCAACGCGAGGGCTGCCGCGGTGGTGTCCAATTCCGAGAGCGCCGTCGACAGCCGCGACTTCGCGGTCTGCACCTTGGGCCAGGGTGTATCCAACAAATGATTCGACAAACCGTAGATGCCCGGCCCGAGTTCGCTTCCTAACCCCACCACGCTTTCGTAGATGGCGAGCCGCTCGCCGTCCGAAAAGATCAAATTGAACCCGTTGTATTGAGCGCCCACCTCACGCAGGTAGTCGAGACTTTGCCCCGTGGTTTCATTCGACATCAGGATCGAGGTGACGAGCGTGCCGCGGCTTGGACCGCCCTCGCGCCGCTGCTCGGGGTCGCGGTAGTTCGTGAGCGCTGCGAAACGCCCCGTGCGGGTGACCCCCAGCCATGTACCGCCGCCCTTGAGATCCTGGCCCGCCAGTATCGGCGGCTGCGATCGCCACCACTGCGCCGGTGCGGCCGGACGCGAATGCAACTCGTCGCGGTTCGCCGCGACCACACAGGGATATTTCGAATTTCCGTGCCACGCGATCAATACCAGGCACATTGAAGCTTCTCCTATCGTTGCTTGCGCACTCGAGCGCGTTATACTTTCCGCCCGCAAACCACCGCATGCCCGGGAGATTTCAGATGCGCAGTCATCGATTTCAGAATCGCGTCTCGTCCGGGGCCGCTCTTGCCGCGTGCGCCGCCATGGCGCTCACCATACCTCATGAAAGCCGGGCAGCCGACGCCGCTTGTCCGGCGGACGATAGCGGGCTCACGTTGCCCGCCGGTTTCTGCGCCACGATCTTCGCGGATGCCATCGGCCACGCAAGGCACCTTGCCGTGTCCGACACCGGCGTCGTCTACGCCAACACCTGGTCGGGACGATATTACGGCAATGATACGCCGCATGCCGGGGGCTTCCTGGTGGCGCTCAAAGACAGCCACGGCACCGGCAAGGCGGATGTCAATGAGCGTTTCGGCGAAACGGTGCAAAGCGGCGGGGCCGGCGGCACCGGCATCGGCATCTACCACGGCTGGCTGTATGCCGAACTCAATGACAAGATTCTCAAGTATGCCTTGAGCTCAGGCTCCGTCCTTCCCGGCGCGAAATCGCAAGTCGTGGTGCGCGGATTGCCGTTGGGCGGCGATCATCCCATGCACCCCTTTGCGATCGACGCCGACGGCAATCTGTATATCGATGTCGCCAGCGCGACCAATTCGTGCCAGGAGAAAAATCGCACGCTGCGGTCACCGGGGATCAATCCTTGCACCGAACTCGAGACGCGGGGAGGAATCTGGCGCTATGACGCGAAGAAGACCGGGCAGGTCTTTTCACCCGCCGCGCGCTACGCGACCGGCATACGCAATGCCGAGGGTTTCGGGGTCGATGCGATCGGCCACAACATCTTCGTCACCCAGCACGGCCGCGATCAGCTGCACACGAACTGGCCGGATATCATCAAGGACAAGGATCAGGAAGCGACCTTGCCGTCGGAGGAGGTGCTGCTGCTCAAAAAGGACGGCGACTACGGCTGGCCCATGTGTTACTTCGATCCGTTCGTGCAAGCCCTGGTGCTGGCCCCTGAATACGGCGGCGACGGGAAGACGGCGGGCCTTTGCGCCCAGAAAGGCGCTCCCGCAGCCGTTTTCCCGGCGCACTGGGCGCCCAACGACATGGTGTTGTACGACCAGCAGCAATTCCCCGCCCGCTATCGCAAAGGCCTTTTCATCGCCTTTCATGGCTCATGGAACCGCGCCCCTTATGCGCAGGGCGGCTACAACGTCGTGTACCAGGCCGTATCCGGCGATAAGGCATCGGGCCAATGCGAGATCTTCGCCGATGGATTTGCCGGGGCCGACAAGTCGCCCGGCAAGGCCGCGCATCGGCCGACCGGTCTGGCCGTCGGCCCCGACGGCGCGCTGTACGTGGCAGACGATGTGTCCGGGCGAATCTATCGCATCGTTTACCTTGGCGGCGCGGACGCCTCCAACTTAAAGCCCGTGCCCTGCCCCAGTCTCACCGAACCGCCCGGGCCGATCACGGCGGTCCAGGCGCGGCCGCCCGAGGGCACTCACCCGGATGCGGGCTCGGATACCGCCGGACTGAGTGCGCCGCCCGGTACGACGCCGGCCATGGTGGCGCGCGGCAATCGCGTTTATCACGGAATGGACGGTGGGGCGACCTGCACCGGATGCCACGGTGCCGATGCGAAGGGCACGCCCTTGGGTCCCGACCTGACCTCCGGTAAATGGCTGTGGGGCAATGGCAGCTATGCCGGCATCGCAGCCACGGTCGCGCAAGGCGTTGCGCAGCCGAAGCAGTATCGCCAGCCGATGCCGGCGATGGGCGGCGCCCAACTCAGCAGCGATCAAGTGATGGCGGTCGCCGCCTATGTGTGGGCGTTGAATCACCCCGCCCAGTAAGGGGCCGGGCCTCTAAGGGGCCTCCAAGGGGTCGCTAAGAGCCCGCCAAGCAAGGGTCTGCGTCGCGCGCATCGACGGTCAGCAGCTCTTCGAAGAAGCCGCCGATTTCGCGCGCGCGGTCGATGAAATGGATCTCCAGTATCCAGTGGCGCGCGGCGCCTGTGTCATCGGGCTCGCGCAGCGAGATCGAATTTCCGTGCCGTATCGAAAAGTGTTTAGGGTCCTGCGGCCGGCGTTCATGCGGGAAATGACCGATCAAATGCCCGGCAGTCACGTTGCCGAACTCCCAACCGTATTCGGCCGCGAGACCGGCCGTGAAATCGTATAACTGCCCTGCCGTTAAATCCGGCGTGCCGCGGTAGAGTTCCTTGCCGCGATGGAATGCATCGGCAAGATCGCCTACCAGGCGATGTTTTACCGGATCCGGTCCCACCACGTAGGTGCGGCCAAAATCCGCCTCCCATTCGTCGAACACCGGCCCGAAGTCCAGATACACGATGTCATCCCCGGTGATGCGCCGATCCGCGCACTCATCGTAATAAGTCTGCAACGTGTTGGGCCCGGAACGCGCGATTCGCTTGTGCCAATGGCGGCTTACCCCGAAGCGCGTCTGCGCGAGCGCATGAATCTCCTGGGTGAGGTCGCTTTCGAGCTTCCCCGCACACACCAACCCTTCCGCCACGACCTCGGCGAACAAGGCCTCGGCTTTGTATTGCGCCGCCAGCAGCGCCTGGGAAACTGTATCCACTACGTCAGCGCCTCGTCCAGAAATTCAATCCAGTGCATCACCGGTGTCGAGGTCCCCGACTGCAGATGCTGAATGCAACCGACGTTGGCGGACAAAATGCACTGCGGCTCAGAGGCGGCCAGGTTGCCCAGCTTTCGGTCGCGCAATTGCATGGCGAGCTGCGGCTGTAAGATCGAGTAGGCGCCGGCGGAACCGCAGCACAAGTGGCTTTCCTCGCCCGCGGCCATGACCTCGAAACCCAACTCGCGCAAATGGGCTTGCACGCCGCCGCGCAGGCGCTGGCCATGCTGCAAGGTGCAGGGTGCGTGGAACACGGCACGTTTTTCGGTGCCGCGCCGCCGCCGATCCTTGAGAGCCGGAACGAGCTGCGGCAGCAACTCGCTCAAGTCTCGCGCCAGTGCGCTGATGCGCGCCGCCTTGCCGGCATACGCAGCGTCACCCGCCAAAGCGTGGCCGTATTCCTTGATCGACAGTGCGCAGGCGCTGGCCGATGAAATGATGGCCTCCACGTCACCCGCCGCAAGCAGCGGCATCCAGGCGTCGATATTGCGCCGCATGTCCTCGAGGCCGCCTTGGCTGTCATTCAAGTGGGTTCGCAAGGCGCCGCAGCAGCCCGTTCCCGCGGCATACAGCGTTTGTATGCCCGCCATGTCGAGAACTCTCTCGGTGGCCCGATCGATGTTCGGCAGCATGGCGGGCTGCACGCAACCCCGCAGCATGAGCACCCGGCGGGTGCGCGCCGGCAATTGCCGCGGCTGCGACGGCATCCGCATTGCCGGTGCGCGATCGAGCGCCCGAACGGGCACTTTGTTCCGCAACACCTTGGGTAGCAGCGGGCGCAGCGCCCTTCCCAACCGCAGGGCCGGCGCGAACAGCGTTGAGGTCAGCCCTTCCTTCAATGCCCAGCGAACGACTTTCTCGCCGGCCGGACGCGCGACCTTCGCCTCGACCACCCGTCGACCGATATCGACCAGGTGCCCATACTCCACGCCGCTCGGACAGGTGGTCTGGCAATTGAGGCACGTGAGGCAGCGGTCGAGGTGCTGCTGCGTGCTGCGGGTGACCTCGGCACCTTCGAGCACCTGCTTGATCAAATAAATACGCCCGCGCGGACCGTCCAATTCATCGCCCAGCAATTGATAGGTCGGACAGGTGGCATTGCAGAAACCGCAATGCACGCATTTGCGCACGATGGCCGCCGCCTCTTTGCCGTCGTCGGTTTCTCTGAATTCCGGACTGAGATGAGTTTGCATGGCCGTCAAAGGCCCGCGTACAGGCGGCCGGGGTTGAAGATGCGCTTCGGGTCGAAGGCCTCTTTCAATCCCCGATGGACGCGCATGAGCACCTCGCTCAACGGCGCGAAAACCCCCACGGACTCATCGGCGCCCCGCATCAGCGTGGCGTGGCCGCCGGCGCGAGCGGCGGCGTCGCGGACCAGTGCCGCTTCGGCGCCTGTTTTCCACCAGCGCAGCGCACCGTTCCATTCGATGAATTGCTCGCCCGGAAGCGTGATCGCGCCGCTGTTGGCGGGCACTGACAGACGCCACATCGACTCTCGGCGCGCCGCGCTCGTCTCATTGATCAAAAAGAATTCCTCGCGCTGATCGCGCACACGATCCCACCAGGCCAGCGCCTGCGCCGGCTCCGCCCGCTCGCCCCCCAGCCTCCGGCAGGCCGCCTCGACGGCCGCGCGCGCACCGGCCAAACGCACGTGCAACCGCCCACCGTGCCACGCGCTGGCGTTGATGGGCAAGGGCTGCGCGCGCCAACTGCACAGCTGTCGCAGCGCGCGCGTCTCGTCCCAATCGAAGCGCAGCGTGGCGGTGGCGACACTGACGGGCAGCACCTTGATGGAGACTTCGCAAATGACCCCGAGAATCCCCAAGGAACCAACGATGAGCCTGGAGACATCGTAGCCCGCCACATTTTTGGCCACCTGCCCGCCGAAGGTGAGAACTTCGGCGCGCCCATTGAGCAAGGTCATACCCAGCACGTGATCCCGCACCGAGCCAACACTCACGCGCGCGGGACCGGCGAGGCCGGCAGCCACCATGCCGCCCACCGTCCCGCCCGCGGCAAAGCGCGGCGGCTCGAACGGCAGGCACTGACCCTGTTCTTCGAGCGCAGATTCCAAATCGCTCAAGCGCGTGCCGGCCCTCGCCGTCACCACCAGCTCCGTGGGTTCGTAGCTCGAGATGCCCGCAAGGCCCGTGGTATCGAGGGGCTCGCCGGCCGGCACGCCGCCGTAAAACAGCTTCGTGCCGCCGCCGCGGATGTCGAGCGGCGTCTGATGCGCGTGTGCGCCGCTCACCTGTTCAACGAGACGCGCCAGCACCGGGTCCTGTGCGTCCATCAGAATCTCGGCAACTCGGGAAACGGCAGCATGCCGCGGTGAACGTGCATTTTTCCGTACTCCGCGCAGCGCTGCAGCGTCGGAATGACCTTTCCCGGATTGAGCAGCTCGCGCGGGTCGAAGGCGCGCTTCACGCCGAGGAACTGCGCGCGTTCGGCGGCCGAGAACTGAACGCACATGGAGTTGAGTTTTTCGACGCCCACCCCGTGTTCACCGGTGACGGTTCCACCGAGGCTTACGCTGGTCTCCAGGATATCCGCACCGAACAATTCGCAGCGGCGCATCTGGTCCGCCTCTTCGGCATCAAATAAGATCAACGGATGCAGATTGCCGTCGCCGGCGTGGAAAACATTCACGCAGCGCAGGTTGTACTTCACTTCCATCTGCTGAATTGCCTGCAGCATCTGCGCGAGGCATCTGCGGGGTATGGTGGAGTCCATACACATGTAGTCAGGGCTGATTCCACCGGAGGCGGGAAAGGCGTTCTTGCGGCCGCTCCAAAATTTCAGCCGCTGCGCCTCGTCACGGCTCACCTCGATGCGCGACGCCCCAGCCGCGTTGAGCACAGCCTCCATGCGCAGGATCTCCTCCCCGACTTCTTCCGGCGTGCCGTCGCTTTCGCACAATAGAATTGCCGCGGCCTCCAGGTCGTAGTCGGCATGTACGAATGCCTCCACCGCAGCCGTCATCGCCCTGTCCATCATTTCCAGCCCCGCCGGAATGATGCCGTGTGCAATCACGCTCGCCACGGCTGCACCGGCCGACTCGATGTCGCTGAAGCTGGCCATGATGCAGCGGGCCAGCAAGGGCTTGGGAATCAACTTCACGGTGACCTCGATCGTCACCGCCAACATTCCTTCGCTGCCGATGACAATCGACAGCAGATCGAGACCCGCGGCATCCAAAGCCTGCGACCCGAAATCCACCGGCTCGCCATCGACCATGAACCCACGAACTCGCAACACGTTGTGCAGCGTCAGACCGTACTTCAGACAATGCACACCGCCGGAGTTTTCGGCCACATTGCCGCCGATGGTGCAGGCAATCTGACTGCTGGGGTCGGGGGCGTAGTACAGGCCGTAAGCCGCCGCCGCCTCGCTGATCGCCAGATTACGCACGCCGCATTGCACGACCGCCGTGCACGACACCGGGTCGATCGTCATCTTGTTGAATTTGGCCAGCGACAAAACGACGCCCATCGCGTGCGGCGTGGCCCCGCCGGACAATCCGGTGCCGGCACCGCGCGCCACAACCGGCACTTCCATCTTATGGCAGATCTTCAAGACAGCAGCGACTTGAGCCTCGGTTTCCGGCAACACGACCACCATGGGCGAGGTTCGATAAGCCGTCAGGGCATCGCACTCAAAGGGGGCGGTGTCTTCATGGCGAAATAAGATCGCTGCGCGCGGCAGCACCACCTCGAGCGCAGCCACGACGTTCTTCTGGCGTTGTTCCCAAACGGCGTGCGCCGGCTCGGACCGCAATGAGATATTCATCGGCCGATATTATGCGCTTTGTGCGGCGGCCCGCGCCTCAGGCTCGCCGCGGCAATCGCATCCACGAGTTGAACTGCCTTCGCGAATTTGAGACGGTCAGGGGCCTGTGCTATGTTATTGTTTCGTGCGGAATTGGCGGCACAGTCACTGATCCGGAACCGTCCCAAGTAGAATAATCAAATCTCGGTGGCGCCAGCTCGTAGCATGCCTACGCCCGCGGCGAACATCGATGGAGAAATCATGTTCACGCAATTGATCAACCCGCTCGGCAACCTCACGCTCACTTGTTTGGTGGCGCTGATTCCCGTTGTCATTCTGCTGTTGATGCTTGCTGTATTCCGCTTCCCCGCCTGGGTGGCTACGCTAATCGGCTCGATCATCACGTTCGCGCTTGCCCTGTGGATATGGAAGATGCCGCTCGACGTCGGCGCCCATGCCTACCTTTATGGCGCGGCAACCGGCGTGTGGAATGTCGACTGGATAACACTGTGGGGCATGGTGCTGTTCAACACGCTGACGGTAAGCGGAGTCTTCGAGAATTTCCGCCGCTGGCTGATCGCGCAGGGCAGCATGGACGTACGCGTCCAAACCATGCTGTTCGCATGGGCATTTGGTGCGCTGCTCGAAGGCCTGGTCGGTTTCGGTTATCCGTGGGCAGTCGTGGCACCCATCCTGATTTCGCTGGGCATTACCGACCTCAACGCGATCCGCGTCGCTGCGATTGCCAATAACGCGCCGGTGTCCTACGGCGCGCTCGGCGCGCCGATCATCGCGCTGGCCGCGGTCACCGGCTATCCTCTCCTGGCACTGTCAGCCTCTGTCGGCACCATTGTTGCCGTACTCGCGCTGCTGCCGCCGTGGGTGCTCTTGTACCTGGTCTCGGGCAAGGAAGGCATGAAAGGCGGCTGGCCGCTTGCAGTGGTCGGATCGCTCGGCTATATCGCGGGCCAGTACCCGGTTGCCGTCCATCTGGGACCGTATCTGCCCGACGTCACCGGGGCCATCGTCTGCTTCCTCGCGCTGTTCGCATTGCTCAAATTCTGGCAGCCCAAAACCGTGCTCGGTTATGGCGGCGTACCGGTCGATCTCAACACCATAAAGCAGGGGCAAGGACATGGGCTCAAGGGTGCCGAGGTGCTGCAGTGCTGGATGCCGTTCGTTGTGCTGCTGATCGTGGTGGCTGCCTGGACCGGTCCGTGGTCGCCGTTGCCGAAGATCAGCTGGTTCAAAGCTCAGGCCGTCGCCTGCTCGTCGCTGGCGGCCACCTGCGATCCGGCGAAGCCCGGCGTCACCGCTGTCTTCAATTTCGCGCCGTTTATCGGCGGTACCGCGATCCTGGCGTCATGGGTCATCGTGACAGGGTTGCTGCTGTCGATGGGCAAGCTCAAAGCCTCGCAAATCGGTGAAGTATTCCGCCGCACGTTTCATCAAATGTGGGGTGCGTGTCTGGTCGGCTTTTTCATCTTTGGATTGGCCTACGTCTTCAACTATTCCGGCATGGCGGCTTCACTCGCAAAGGGCTTTTCGAGTTTGGGCACCGCATTCATCATCGTCAGCCCGGTACTCGGCTTCATCGGCGTCGCGCTGTCCGGGTCGAATACCTCGACCAACGCCATGTTCGGCAAATTCCAGACGCTCGTCGGCATCCAGCTCGGCATGCCGCCGCTGCTGCTGCCGACGCTCAATTCCATCGGCGCGGAAATCGGCAAACCCATCGCTCCGCAAACCGCGAGCGTCGGCGTCTCGACCAGCAAGTTCGTACGCAAGGAAGGCGATGTCATTCGACACAACATGGGCTGGACTTTTGTTTTGCTGGCTTATCTGATCATCATTGCTGTGGGGTTCTACTTCTTGCGTCCGGCGGTGATGATGACGCAGTGAAAAAGAGTGCCCCGGGCCGGAATCGAACCGGCGACCTAGCGCTTAGGAGGCACTCGCTCTATCCACTGAGCTACCGAGGCAGGAAGTAGAGGCCGGAGACGGACAACCGGCCTCTTGAGGATGGTGGAGGAGAAGGGGATCGAACCCTCGACCTTCGCATTGCGAACGCGACGCTCTCCCAACTGAGCTACTCCCCCTAAAAGGGCGAAGAATACTAGCAGCAAAGCATCGATCTGCCAAAGGATCGCGCATAATAAGTCGAAGGAGGAACAGGCCATGTTGAAAGCGGGCGAACGGGCGCCGGAATTCACACTTCCGGACGAGACGGCCACAGACCGATCCCTGACCGAATTGCTGAGTTCGGGCGCCATCGTGCTTTATTTCTATCCCGCGGATTTCACGCCCGGATGTACGCGACAGGCCTGTGTTTTGAGGGATTTGCACGCGGAAATCGAGCAGGCCGGCCTGCGGGTCGTGGGAATCAGCCCCCAGAGTCCGGCATCACACGCCAAGTTTCGCAGCAAATACAACCTGCCCTTCGTGCTGCTGTCGGATCAGCACAAGGCCGTCATCAAAATGTATGGGGTCAACGGTCCCTTGGGGCTGGGCGTTCGCCGGGCATCGTACCTGATCGATGGCGGACGGCGCATTCGCGATGTCGTTCTGGCCGACTTTATGATAGGTCGGCATGCGGACTTCGTGCGCAAGGCGATTCTACTGCGGGCAACAAATCCTCAGTAGCTCAAGCGCAGCAGGTTGGCGCGGCCGATGCGCGGCACCGTCACGACATACATGGTCGCGAAGTCCCGTTCATCGATGGGGGGTATGTCGTTGCGGCCTGACAATGACGCGACGATGCCGGGCACGGTATTGACGTGCCCGATGACCATCACCCGTTTGCCTCTGTTTTCCCGCAGCACCCGGCGGGCGAGCCCCTTCGGATCGTCTGCACCAGCCACGATCGGAACGATGCCGAGGCGTAAGCTCAAGGGCGCAGCGGTCGAGCGGCTGCGCAACGTGGGCGAAACATAGATGGCATCCAGGCGGCCGACGGTTTGGGGGTCCCCGAACATGCCGGCCAGCAGCGCCGCTCTCGCCTCCCCCGCGGCCGACAGAGCCGGATCGGCTGCGTTGACCGTGTCCTTTTCTGCATGACGGATGACGATGACCGTGGTCGAATCGGCCGTCAAGAACATCCAACCGGTGAACACCGCGAGGCTGAAAACCGCGAACACCCCGAACACCGCGATCGCGGTCAACCAGATCGGTATCAGAAATGGCCGGTGCTGAAGACTGGCGTGCTCGCTTTTCATCCGCTCTCCGAGGATGTCGGTGCCACAATATATCAAATGTACGTTACGTCCCTGTTGAGGCTCCAGATCATCGTGCTTGCGGCCGGCCATTCCACACGCTTAGGCCGCCCCAAAGCCCTCGCCAGACTGCACGGCGCCAGTCTGTTGCGGCGTGCGTTCGAGTCGGCCGCAAACCTCGGGTGCGCGAGAATCATTGCCGTCGTCCCGCGCAACTCCGCGCGCTATCGCGCGCAGGCCGGCGGCATTCCGGTCACCTTTGTTCCCAATTCGCAGCGCAGCGAAGGGCTGTCGAGCTCGGTGCGGCTCGGCATCGCCAAGGCGCGGCATTCGCCGGCGGTGTTGATCATGCCGGTGGACCTCGCCAATCTAAAGAGCCGCGAACTGGCGCGTCTGGTCCGGCGCTGGCGGGCGGCGCCGCGGCGCGTGATCGCGCGGCGCATCGGCCGTTCCGGCGCGGCACCGCTGATTCTGCCGCGGCGCTTCTATCCTCGCGCGCTCCGCATCGTCGGCGATGTGGGCCTGCGCGAGTTCATCGCGCAGTTGCCGGACGACAGCCGGTTGCTGGTTGAACTGCCCTCGGCAGCCGCGGATATCGACACGGCCCATGATCTTAAAGCCGTCCGACGCTCCTTTCGAAGCCGCGGTATCCATGCACGCGGTATCCATCGGCGCGGATGATCAATGTTCAAAATGCGGGTAGTCGCGAAACGCCTGGACGACGGCATCAATTTTCGAGCGCGGCAGATCCATGTGCGTCATGAGCCGGGTTCGAGGCGCGATGGTGGCAATGATACCGCGGCGCCGCAGATGCGCCTTGAGGTCGTTTATCTGCGCCGGCGCGACTTCGATGTACACCACGTTGGTTTGCGGCGCCGAAACCTTCAGGCCCACCGCGCGCAGTCCGGCGGCCAGGTATTCGGCATTCTCGTGATCCTCGGCAAGCCGCTGCACGTGATTCTCCAGCGCGAATAACCCGGCTGCCGCCAGCACGCCCGCCTGGCGCATGCCGCCCCCCAGCGCCTTGCGCCAACGGCGCGCGTCGCCGATCAAGGAACGGGCGCCCATCAGAAGCGATCCGGCGGGTGCACCAAGCCCTTTGGACAGGCAGACCGACACCGAGTCAAAACCCGCGACCGCCGTGCGTTCATCGATGTTCAGCTTCACGATGACATTGAAAATGCGTGCGCCGTCCAGATGGGTGGCGAGTCCGCGCGAATGTGCAAATTCCGTCGCCTCGCGCTGATATTGCGGCGGCAGCACGCGGCCTCCGATGGTATTTTCCAGCGCCAACAATCGAGTGCGGGCGAAATGGTAGTCATCCGATTTGATGGCAGCCGCGATGCGCTCGAGCGCGATGCCGCCGTGCGCTTCATGCTCCAAGGGCTGGGGCTGGATGCTGCCGAGGACCGCCGCGCCGCCCTGCTCGTATTTGTAGGTATGCGCCTCCTGCCCCACGAGGAATTCGTCGCCGCGGGCGCAATGCGCCATCAATGCGGCCAGATTGCTCTGAGTCCCGGTCGGGAAAAACAGCGCGCTTTCGTATCCAAACCGCTCGGCGGCAACCGCCTGCAACCGATTCACGGTCGGATCGTCGCCAAACACATCATCGCCGACTTCCGCGTCCGCCATCGCCGCGCGCATGCCCGGCGTCGGCCGTGTGACCGTATCGCTGCGCAGGTCGATCACGGTTTGGGCGGGTTGGCGTCCGAGCTGAACTTCTTCAGCGCATCGGTCCCGTGACAACCGACCCCTTCGCCGCACACCTGGTTGACCGGACAAACCACCGGCGTGCCCTTGACGCAACCGCGGGCATCAGCGCCCGGCGACCGCGGTGCGCAGCGCTCTTTGCCGTTGCAGGCCCGATGATCGTCGCAATCGGCGTCGGTGCTGCAAGCCATGGCGGCAAGATCGCGTTCCTCCGTCGCAAGCTCTCCTTGCCGGGAAATCACGCCCGACAGCGTGGCATCGAGCAGCCGCGCCGGCGGTTCTTGGCCCGAAGGCAATTCGACATCGGCGGCCACCACCTCCCATGCCGGCGCCAACGGGCTGCCCGCGCGGTAATAAAGCGCAAAGCGCTGCACATTGCGCGGGTCGAGCGCTTCACTCAGCTTGACCGGAATGAGATGCGTCGAGTCGGGGAGCCAGGCTTCGCCGTGCACCAGCGGCAGGCGCCTGACGCTCCTGCCGGCTTCGTAGATACGCAATTCCAGATCACTCCCCGCGCTCAGTGCTTGGGCGCCGGTGACGACTCGAACCTCGAGGCGCGATACCGGTACGGCTTCGGCAATGGTGGCACCCAGCGCGCAGGCCAACAGCATCGGCCAGACTGACAGTGGCAGGTGTAATTTCATGGCACCCTCCCGGTGATCGATAGGCAGGCGGCTATCATAGCCGATCCTGGCTGCGCCCCGTGTTCAAGGCGCCATCGGGTTGGAACCGCGATGTTACATATTCAATTTTGATCTACGGGCCGCACCGCGCATGCGCTATGCTCTGGCGCTGACGGGGCGGCTGGCTGCAGTGAAGAGGCACTTGATGAATGGAAATCAACGGCACGGAGGCTTGACGGGCGAGCGTCGCCCGCGCGTGATCGCATGATGAAGTCGGTCCAGCCTGGTCGAATACGCGACACGCCGGCTTCGGGCCTCGATGTAGAAGTCGCGACCACGGTGAGCGCGTTGCAGGCGCTGGAGGCCGACTACGAGCACTTGTTGCGCAGCACCGGCAATACGCTGCCCTTCGCTCTTCACGAGTGGCACATGGCTTGGTGCAATCAGTTCCTCGAGTCCAGCCCACGGATTGAAACGCGGCCGATGATTCATGTCGCGCGCAGCACCGAAGGCCGGTGCGTCGCCATCGTGCCGTTGATTCTGACGCGCCGCGCCGTAGGGCCTGTGAGGGTCGGCACCCTTGATCTGCTGGGCGCGGATCCCTCGATCACGGAAATCCGCACCTCGATCATCGAGCCGGGCTACGAGGCGCGCGCCATGTGGGCGATCCGGCGGAAGCTGGCGGATGTGGGGGCCGTCGATTGGCTGAATTGGTGCGTGGTCAGCGATGCCCAGGCCGACGCGCTCTCGGGCTGCGCAGAGATCAGGTTTGAGAAGCCCCTATTGGATTATGTTCTCGACCTACCCTCTTCTTGGGAGGATTTCCGCGGCAGCCTCAAGCGCAACATCCGGGAATCGATCCGGCATTGCTACAACTCGCTCAAAAACGACGGCCTCACCTGCGAATTGCGGATCGCCCAAGAGGTCGGCGAAGTCAAGGACGCTCTCGATCGCTTCTTCACGC